>Ga0070697_100000016_pt1 | contig 143107 bp, 151 predicted proteins | sample KBSK1501metaG_FD_65475 | JGI IMG/M metagenome (GOLD analysis project Ga0070697, IMG submission 65475) | Corn, switchgrass and miscanthus rhizosphere microbial communities from Kellogg Biological Station, Michigan, USA - KBS K1-50-1 metaG | ecosystem: Host-associated > Plants > Roots >...
TAAGGTGACAGTTGTCGCGCCAAGCCCCATCAGAGCCCGTCCGCCAACACCGTTGCTGATTTGCACGATTCCCATCATCAGGTCGCCTGGCTTTTCTCCCTTTGACCGTCGCGATTCGGCCTTGGCCTTGTCTATGGCACGTTGAGCAGGCTTCGTGAACGCCGTAAACGGAATCATGCCCGTGAACGGAATCATGCGTTCCCGTCCGGAAAGATAACACCCCCTTTCAAGAGCGAGATCTTGATCAGACCATTGGATTGTGCAGCGCAATTGCACGAGCGAGGACGACCCTGCCCCGTGATGTCAGGTTGGGATTTTTCAATCCTTTCGACGATTCCATCAGTGAGCAGGACCACATTGGCGGGGCGGTCGATCGTGTCCCGCCTGTGCGTGGTAAACAGGATGATCTTCGTACTCTGGAGAGAAGCGAACAACTCAAATATTGCTCGCTCCCCGGCCGCGTCTAGACTCGCAACCGGCTTGTCGAGCATGACCAATGGCGAATCGTTGTAGATAAGGCGTGCCACGGCCAACCTCTGCCATTGCCCACCAGAGAGATCGGTGAAGCCACCAAAACCGGATCCCACCACGGTGTCAAGACCTTCAGGTAAGCGCTGAACAACTTCCATAAGCCCAGCGGTCCGCAAGGCGCCCCAGACTCGTTCATGCTCGGCCGTTGACAATCGGTGACGCATGGTGACGTTCTGCCGCACTGTGAGGTGGAAATGGCATGGGCTCTGAAAGAGCACGCCTTTGCTGACTTGGTTCAGCGGGACTTCCTCCCCTGCTGAAGAAACCGCCAGCTGACCCCGCTAAGGGCCGTGCGTCCATTCGGGTAGACATAAGTAACGTTGCTCAGACGGACGGCCCGATATGGCGGTTCGTACCCCGGTGCTACGGCCATGATCGCAGTGGTGTGCCGGCCGAAATCCATGCCGACGAACTCAAGAATCTTCGCCGCATAGGCAAGCGTTTCGGCGACTGTCCGAAAGTTATAGGAGAGCGCGTTGACCCGTCACGGGATATTTGCATCCCAAAGGCCGCGTGAGGCTGAAGGCGACGAAAAAGGCTCGAGCGGTTCCTCGTCTAGGAGACGTAAACGTTACGTGCACCTCGAGCTTTGCAGAGAGAATCTCGCCGGGCCTGTAACGAACCGCCGGCTTCGAGACACACAAGAGCATGACCTCTTGCCGTGTCGTGGCTGTCTGAGCAGGGGCGCCAGCCGGTTCCACAAGGCCGCAGGGCTCCGCTTACCTTTGGGCCGGACGTCGCAGCTAGACGCGTCGACCCCGAGCTAGAAAGGCTGAAGAGCGGTGATGAGGCCGCCTTCGAGGCGCTCATCCGCCGGTACCACGGGCTGATGCTGCGCCTTGCGATGACCTACGTCCGGGACCGCGGCGTTGCCGAGGACGTGGTGCAGGAGACATGGCTCACGTTCCTGCGGAGCCTCGACAGGTTCGAAGGCCGGTCTTCGCTCAAGGCCTGGATCTTCGGAATCTTGACCAACGTCGCCAAATCGAAGCGTCGAAAAGAGTCACGAATTCTGGCCCTCGCTTCGTTTCTTCGCGTTTACGATGCGGACTCTCCCCGCCCTACCGTGGATCGAGGCCGATTTCGCGGCGACGGAGACTGGATCGCGCCTCCCGACAGCTGGAGTAATGTCCCGCTCGCGAAGGTGCTCAGCGGGGAAACCATGGAGCAGGTCAAAGCCGCGATCGAAGCGCTTCCGGTGACGCAGCGAGAGGTGATCCTGCTCCGCGACGTGGCCGGCCTCGAAGCCGACGAGGTGTGCCAGCTGCTTTCTATCTCCGCTGCGAACCAGCGCGTCCGGCTGCATCGTGGCCGGGTCGCTGTTCGCACTCGGCTGGAGGATTACCTGAGATGAGGTGCCATGAGATCGTCGAGCTGATGACCGAATACTTGGAGGGGACGTTGTCCGCTGGAGACCGAGCCAAGTTCGAGCAGCATCTGGTCGGCTGCGAAGGCTGCCAGGCGTACCTGGCCCAGCTGCGGACCACACTGCGGGTGGTCAGCCTGATGCCGGACGAGCCCATCTCCGAACCGCTCAAGGCCGAGCTCATGCGTGCCTTCAGGGATTGGAGGAAGTCGGCCTGACGGGTACGATGCGCCTCGGCGCGCAAGGCGCCTGGGGCAGTCATGAGTTATTAGTCCGGCATTTCCAAAAGCACCCACTGACCTAAGCGTTGCCCGCATGCGGGGACACGTGATGGTGTTCCTGGAGGTACTGCCGAACCTCGAGTAGGGCCGAGAGGCCCTCGCCGACTGCGGCGCCCAACTGCTCGGTCGAGCCGGCACGCACATCACCCGCCGCGAAAACTCCGGCCAGGCATCCCTAGATGTCTTATACGCTCGGTCACCCGTGCCTGGCCGCCTAAAGCGCTGCGGTCGATGATCACGGCGTCGATACCTTCGCGGGCCGCGGAGAACAGCCCACTCCCGTCTTCGGTCACTGAGGTGACGCTGTAACGATTTACTGCTGACAGGCAACAAGGAACCAACAGGCTATGGGTCAGATCCCATCCAGTCGAGCGTGGTTGTCCGCACCAGCGGTTGCTTTCGCCCTTGTCAGCCTCACCCTTGGCCTTTTGGCGAAACAGACCCTTCGGTCTCCCTATGACACGCCATTCTTCCATCTTTTCTTCAGCGACACCCTGCACATGAAGGTCTGGCTGGCGACGGTCGCAGTCGTCCTGGCGCTAGCTCAACTCGTGACCGCAGCCCGCATTTATCGAGTCCTACGTTTTCCGCCGCCCGGCGGTTTCTACAAGTTCGTTCATCGCTGGTCGGGCCGCATTGCGATCTTGCTGACCGTACCAGTCGCCTACCACTGCATCTTCCTCCTTGGCTTTGGAACGTACGACACCCGCGTCTACGTGCATTCGCTGCTCGGCTCGGCGCTTTATGGGGCTTTCATCGCGAAGGTCATCGTCGTGCGCTCGAAGGGATTTCCGGGTTTCGCCCTGCCGGTGGCAGGAGGCGTTCTGTTCTCAATCATCCTCGGCCTCTGGCTCACCTCCGCGCTCTGGTTCTTCAAAACGGTCGGATTCGGTTTGTGACCACGCGGCCTTCCACCCACATCGCGCTCGCCGAGCTCGAGGACGTCTTTACGTTCATCTATTCGCGGGTTGGCAACCGTAGAGATGCGGAGGATCTGACCCTGCAAGTAGCCCTGAAAGCACTGCCCTGTTTGCGCCAAGGCGGTGCGGCTGGCGCCATCAGGGGCAGCCTCTTGACGACGGCGCGCCTAGCGCTATCTGAATTCTGGAGCGCGCGTCTCGACGTAACCCAAGATGACCAGCTCGACGACCCCGACCACTGGGGGCCGCCTGAAACCGTCGCTCCAGAAGATAGCGACGAGGTCCTGCAGCGAATGCTGTCCGGGCTGTCCGCCAACCACAGGCGCGTCATGGAACTGCGTTTTGTGGATGGCCGCTCGCTGAGAGAGGTGGCGGCCGAAATGAACTCTTCTGTGAGGGCTGTCAAGGTGATGCAGCTCTGCGCCCTAAGGGCGGCGGCCAAACTTTCTTTGGCGGACCGCCGTCGGTCTACTTGTAACGATCACAAGTCTGGCGACACTGCATTCACGTAGCCAGACCAGGTGGTGGGGTCAACCAGGTTTGAAGCGGAACCGCGACCCACATGGAGGACGACCATCAGCATGAAAGGAAAGATGCATGCTCTGACCGTGGCAGGTGCACTGGCATTGGCCGCGGTCACTAGCACGACCATCGGTGCGAGTGCGCTGCATTCGAAGAGTGCCAGCGCGGCATTTCCAAACCAGCTGCCGTTCATGTGCTTCAACACCGCTCACACGTTCCACCAGACCTTCGGCCCGAACAGCTTCTTCCTCAACGAGAATCAGCAGGGTCCCACGGGCTTCCTGGAAGGCCCGCCGACCTCAAAGCCCACCGTGACATTGCCTCTGCGTAGGGGAACGGCCGCCGGCCACCTCGTCTATTACTTCATCACCGACGCCTCCGACCAAAGCGTTGCACAGGCGCTCGGCGTGAACTTCACACCAAAATTGGCCAACGCTGCCGGAACCTCGACCGTCCAACAGTCGTCGTCGAGCAATCCGACCTCAATCGCCGTGCCGGCCGACGTCGACTTCTCACCAGTGCATGTGCTGGTTGCCGGCCCAACGGGATTCCCACCTTCGGCGGCCGCACCCGGAGCGGTCGGCAATGCTGGTTACAGCCCCCTGGTCCTGTTGCCGAGTGGAGTCGTCATCAACGCTCCACAGGTTGGAGACGGAGCTAACACCAATGGCGCGGATAAGGCTCACTGGGCTGACAAGGTCGAGAGTGTCGACGCGGTAAACAACACCGTTACCTACGACGAGACGAATGGTTGCTACGAAGACCAGAGCGTTCACTACCTATCTTCCGACGCGTCCGCATTTGGTCCGGCTGCAATCGAAGATGTGACCTATGCGCCGGCTCTCGGCAACGCACCGTTCCCCGATTGCGGCACAAACGACATCAACGTCAGCGGGCCGTTTATCAACCCGGGATGCGCGCGGGAGAGCTTGATCGCCTTCATCAACGGCCAGACTGGCCAGGACAACGTCCAGCGCCAGGGTCTTAATGCCGCAATCCTCGACCAGGAGTCGCCGATCAACATTCTCGAGGACGTGCCGAACGTCGGAGGCCGGTTCAATTACAGCCCGATGTGGGACATCCACCTCCTGCGGTGGAATGACTCAATACCGGTGGCCAACCGGCTCCGGCAGACGGACTTTGCTAGGGCTGAGGCTCTCGTCGGTACTCAGGCCCAGAGCATCACCCCAGAGGGCACGACCAGCAATACGTTCCAGGGGACCGGCTTCATCGTCGACTGCCCCCTGATAAGCATCTTCGCGAACAACTAAAGAGCGGCGTCCGAGTCAAATTCTTCGGTGCTTGGGTTTGCGCGAGCAGCCCAAGCACCGAATGCCTGACAAATCGCCCTGAGTTTGAAGTCTCAGCAGAGCAGACTTGTATGAGGTTCGACGAACTTCATGGACGATTAGCTAGTGACCTTCGTCGGGCGCGATGGCGGATGGTGGTTAGTGAGGCGGGTAATTGCCGTTTAGGTAACAGGCCCCGTCGCGATTGGAAAGTTGACATAGGTTGATCGGGGTTTCCCCGACTACCCTGGACCGCTACACCGTGACCATGAACTCCGGGGGCCTCACGGTCCTGCCATTTGCGTCCGCGAATATGGTCGCGCCTTTTAGTCGTCGCCCTCCGACGTCTTGACCATCAGCCTCTTCCCGACAGCCTCCGCGACCTGCCGCCCGAGCGCGGATCCGTCGTCGCAGGAGAACCGGAAGTGGAATCCCGCCCAGACGCGGGCGTCGGATACCTGCGCGACGGCGGCGTCGAAGGAGGTGAAGCTCCTTTCCACACCCGGCAGGCCGGACGAGGTCACAGTGAAGCTCGTGTCCTCACCGAAGAACGAGGCCAGGATCGTGGCGGCCGCCGAGCTGACGCCGGCGTGCGCCGAGGGATATTCCTGGAAATATGGTGTGACAAGCAGAGGCTGCCACGAGGGATCGATGCCCGCGATCGCGGTCACGGGACGCCAGAAGTTGTAGAAGTTCTTGGCGTCGAATACGGCGATGATCGCGTCCGCCAGCGAGATGTTGACGAGCGCGAGCAGGCGCGCGGTCTTGATGAGGCTCAGGTGGTGGTCCATGGCGAGGCTGTCCGCGACGCGGTCCCACTGCGCCGGCGGCGTATCGAGCTGCCAGAACCGGGCGGTCTCGGTCTGGAGAGGCGTGCGCGTGGCGCTCGTCGCCCCTCCCATCTGCATCAGCTCGGTCAGGTCTGCCGCGTAGCGCGCGCTCGTGAGCGCGGGCGGTCCACCGGGTCGGAGCTCGGATGGAGAGGTCAGCGCGAACGGCGCGGTGGTGGCGAGCGTGCGGAAGCGCGGCGGTCCCGTGGTCGGCCCGGGCGTCGGCTGCCACTGTCCAGCCGCAGTCAGGAAGGTGTAGGGCGGCGGCGTGGCGTTGAAGCCGTCGCCGGCGCGCCAGGCCATGATCTGCGCGCCCACCGAAGCGCCCCAGGCTTTTCCGAGGGCAATGGACTGGTCGCTCGCGTCGTCGTCTTCGAGGGTGGCCAACGAGCTCGCCAGCGCAGCGTCGAGGGTGGGCTTCTGGGCCGGGAACGCCGCGAGTAGAGCCGTGTAGGTTGCGGTCGCGGCGGCCGCCTCGGGGGATGCTTCTGGGTCACCCGCCGGCTGGACGTGAATCGCCGTGTACCGCCGCTCGATCCCGTTGACCGCGTCAAAGGTCGCGGCTGCGATCACGCCCGCCAGCCGGTTGGCGGCGGCCGGCGCGACGTTTGCGGTGGCGAAGCTGTTGAGCATTGTCTGGTTCCATTCGATCGCCATGTTCGGATGGACCTTGCCCGCTGCGAACCCCGGCGGCGCGATCGCCGCGGTGAACGCGACGGTCAGGACGAAAGCGGCGATTCCAAACCTTGTCTTCATGGCCCTCACCTACACCAAGTGTTTTGAGCAAGAACCTACCCCGAGCTTGGCGCACCGCCTAGTCCGATTAATGGAGCTGGCGCTACAGAATCTGTACTAGCGTCGCCCCAGGCAAAGGCCATAATCGTGCCATGGACGGATACGGACAGTTCTGCCCCGTCGCGCGCGCGTCGGAGGTCTTCGCCGAACGCTGGACGCCGTTGATCGTGCGCGAGCTCATGAGCGACCGCCACCACTTCAACGAGATCTTGAAAGGGCTCCACGGCGCCTCGCCGACGTTACTCGGCGAGAGGCTGCGGAGGCTCGAGAAGGCGGGCATCGTGGAAACCCGACCCAACCTGGGCGGCCGCGGCTCTACGTACTACCTGACGCCATCGGGGACGCAGCTTGCTGCGGTGGTCCGAGCGCTCGGAGCCTGGGGCCAGCAGTGGCTCGAGCTGAGGCGCGAGCACTGTGACCCCGACGTCCTCATGTGGGCCGTGTTCACGCATCTCGCGCCGGAGAGCCTTCCAGCCCGGCGGCAGGTCGTGCGCTTTGAGTTTCGGGAGCCGCGCCGCACGTACTGGCTGGTTCTGCGCCGGCCTGACCCCGATCTCTGCTACAACGACCCGGGGCTTGGCGACGACGTCTTGGTGCGGGGAGACCTCGAGACGCTGGTTCGGGTCTACCTCGGCCAGCTCGAACTGAGTGCCGCCCGCGCGGCCGGACTCGTCGAGGTCGAAGGCCCGCGCGACGCGATCACCTCGTTGTCGAGGTGGTTCCCACGCAGCGGTTTCGCCGCCCACGCACGTCCGGTCAAGTACGACCGGGCCGGGCAGAGGTTCGTGCCTGTCGCCTAGCCTGCACTGACTCCGAGTAGGTGAGACGAGACGGTCCCCTTGTCTCACCAACTCGGGATAGGACAGCCTATGACATCAACCTGGGCCTCGGGTCCCGAACTTGTCCGGTTCGAAAATCACACCGAAGGCTCGAACGGACGGATGAGAAGCCGTCAGCCAGCGGTGCGATCTAGTGCCCGAGCTGGCGAACGCGGACAGCCCTCCGCCGACCACAGCGCCGGCGGCGTAGGCCCATGCCGACCAGCGCCCCGCCCGTCGCCAGCCGGCCGTCATTCGGAGTGCAGTACATCGGCGACCCGGGTCCGGGCGGCCCAGCGGGCCGGCAGCAGCGAGCCGAGCAGCGCCACCGCCACCCCGGCCAGCGCGAGCACGAGCAGCCCCGGCGCACTGAAGACCGTAAAGACGCTTTCGGGCATGTGGAGACCGAAGCCCGTTTCCGCGGCCTGCATCATCGCCCGGTAAACCCCCACACCGGCCGGCAGGCCGAGCAGCCCGCCCCCAATGCCGAGCACCACCGCGCCGGCGGCCACCATGGCCAGCACCTGCGCCGGAGTCATGCCTAGCGCCTTTAGCACCGCGGTGTCGCGGGCTCGTTCGCGCGTGTTCAGCAGCATCGTGTTGAAGACGCCGGCCATGGCGATCAGAGCCAGCACGGCGGCCAGCAACAGCATCACCGAGTTCAGGAAGCCTATGAACGAGACGGTCGGAGGCCGAAAGGCGCTGGCATCCAGGAAGTCGGGCTCGGTGGCCTGGACGCGGCGCGCGTAAGCGTCGGCGTCGCTGCCGGGCTTGAGCTTGACGGAGTACCGGATGGGCTGCGAGTCGGGCGCGCCCTGGGCCTGCGTCGAGAGATCCATTTCCAGCTCGCGGCCGAGGTCCGTCGGCCTCAGCAAGGCCGCGCTGTTGTTGAAGGAGAAAACCTGACCCACGATCCGCAGCTGAACTGCCTTGCCGCCGATCAAGCCCTGGAAGGAGTCGCCGACCTTGAGGTGTGCCTCTTCCAGGACGGCGCGGGTGGCGACGACCTCTCCGGGGCCGCCGAACCAGCGGCCGCGGCTGACGGGGATCCCAAGCCGGGCAGAGTCGCCGCGGTAGGCGTTCACCTCGACCGGGTCGGCCACTCCGGGGACAACCACCTTGCCACCCGCCATGGCGACGACCAGGGCCGTTTCCGGCTGTGCCGCCAGGGTCGCCATCACCTTCTGGTCGGGGTAGGCGTTCGCCCGCTGGACGAGGACATCGGTAATGCGGTTTCCGAAGTTGATGTCGACGAGGTTCTGAACACTGGTGCGCAGCCCTGTCGCGAAGACGAGGGTCGCAACGCCGACCAGCACCGCCAGCACTGTAAGCGCGCCGCGAAGCGGCCGGGCGAGAGCGTCGCCAGCGCCGAGCGCGACGGTCCGAGGCAGCGGCAGTCGGCGAAGCAGACCTGCCGCCGGCTCCCGGCGGCCGCCCCTGGGTGCGGTGCCCATGGAGATCGCATCCACGGCGCTGAGCCGCCCGGCACGCAGACCCGGCAGGGCGGCCGCCACGAGCACTACCCCGATCACGATCAACAGGGTTGCGAGGGCCATGGCCGGCGCGAACAGCGGCTCCGACGGCAGCGCCAGGCTGGCCTCGGCCTGGTCGACCAGGGACACGCTGAGCGCGACCCCGGCAGGGATGCCAAACAGGCAGCCGGCGAGCGTCGGCAGCTGCATCTGCGCGACCAGCGTCCCCACGACCTGGAGCGGTGTGAAACCGACCGCCTTCATGATTCCGATCTCGCGGTAGTTGGCGATGACGATGCCGATCACCAGGTTGGCGACTGTGGCCGCGCAGGCCAGCAGGGCGAAGATTCCGAAGGCGACGAAGAAGGCCAGTGCGATCTGGTTGGTGCCGTTGAAGACCTTCCGCAATAGCAGATAGTTGAGGGACGCCTGCACCGCACCCGCAGGCAGCGCGGCATGGAGGCGGGCGAGCTTGTCACGCAGCTCCGGCTCGCTGGGAGCGTGGCTGAAGCGGTAGACCATCTTGTAGCCCCAGTCCGGTGCCAGCAGCGGCAGCTGCGACTCCGTCACCCAGGCGAACTGCGTTCCCCACTCGGCGTCCGCCTCGTCGATGTCACTGGCCTCGCCGACCACAACCAGTGCCCGCCTTTCGAGGGTGCCCAGCGAACGCATGCGGTCCCCCAGCCGGACATGGTTGAGGTCGGCGAAAGAGCGGGTGATGACGATCTCGCCCGGTCCCTGCACCCAGCGTCCGGCCACCAGCCGGAGGACCTCGACGTCGGACTGGGGGCTCTCCCGACCGACCGTGACGAGCGGGAAACTGAAGCCCCCGCCACCGATCGCCCGATGGGTGCCCAGCTCGTAGCTGCTCGCGACCCAGGGCCAGGGACCGCCGGCCAGGCTGGCCCCGATCAGGCCGGGCGTGCCAGCCAGTTGCTGCGAGTCGACCTTGTGGCGGTCGAACAGGACCGTCAGGTGGGCTCCCCGCTGAGCCTCGAAGGCGCGTTCCCATGGATCGCTCGAGGTCTGCAGGAGCGTCAGGCCCAAGGTCGTGGTCCCGCTGGCCAGGAAGATGACTATCGCGATGACTGCAGCCTGCAGACGGCGCCGCCTGAGGTCGCCGAGGACCTTCGTCGTGACCGCGCTCATCCCGCCACCTCCTCGACGCGAACCCGCACCACCTCCGCCGCGCGGGCGGTGGAGGGCTGCAGGACGACGTCGTCGGCGACCCTTCCGTCGACCAGGCTCACCACCCTGCCCGCGTAGCGCGCGGCCAGCTTGGCGTCATGGGTGACGAGCAGCACAGTCTGCCCGCCGCGGTTGAGCTCCACCAGGAGCTCCATGACCTGGTCGCCGCTGCGGCTGTCAAGGGCACCGGTCGGCTCGTCGGCCAGCAGCATCAGCGGCTGGTTGACCAGCGCCCGGGCAATCGCTACCCGCTGCTGCTGGCCACCCGACAGGCGGGCCGGGTAGCGTCCCGACTGGTCGGCGATGCCGAGCTGCGCGAGCAGTTCCCGGGCCCGCTGGCGGGCCGCGGCGGTGCCGCTGCCGGCCAACTGGGCCGCGACCATGACGTTCTCGAGCACGGTCAGGCTGCCAAGCAGGTTGAAGAACTGGAACACGAACCCCACCCCGCTCCGACGGTACCGGGCGAGCTCTGCCTCACCGGCGCGCCCGAGGTCGCGGCCGTCAACGAGCACTCGCCCGGACGTCGGCCGGTCGAGCCCAGCGACCACATTGAGGAGGGTCGACTTCCCGCTCCCGGAGGGGCCCATGACGGCGAGGAACTCGCCCCGCTCGACGCCCAGGCTGATCCCGTTCAGCGCCGGATGCTGTGCTCCACCGTCGTACACCTTGCGGACATCGATCAGCTCGACAAGTCGCGTCATTTTGCCTTCCCTCCCTTTCGGTTGGAATTCCGGATCTCCTCGGCGCATGCATCCGTCCACTTGAGGTCGGCCTCGGTGTGGAGGATGGCGCCCTTGAACAGCAGGACGAGGTCGTCGCGCCTCTCCCGCCGAGCTCGTTGCTCAAGCTCCGCCAGGTCCTTGAGGCGCTGCATGTAGACGCGGCGCTGGGCCTTCAGCATGTCGTCCAGGCGACCGTCGGCCAGGCGCGTGTTGAGCAGCAGCTTCACGTAAATCTCCTCGCGCAGCTGCTGGGGTTCCGACTCTGGGCGGGACAGCCAGTCAACGAGTGTCTTCCGGCCGCTGGCCGTAAGCCTGTAGGCCAGCTTCCCGCGGTCACCTCGCTCGCCGTCGGCTTCGATCAGGCCGTCGCGCTCGAGCCTCTGCAGAGTCGAGTAGACCTGGCCGAAGTTGACCTCCCAGGAGCCGCCCAGCAGGGACTCGAAGCGGTTCTTGACGTCGTAACCGTGGAGCGGCTGCTCCGCCAGCAGGCCAAGGATCCCGAACTTAAGTGACACGGGCGCCCCTATCCATGCTCAGTATATCTGCGCAGTATATATACTCGGAAGCGATTGTCAAGAACACCAATTTGACCTGGAGGGTGTGGTGGCCGAGCTTGTCCGCGTGAGCGGCCTGAGCTGCCTTATCCTGCGCGGATCTGCTGACCAAGCCGCGAGAGGCAAGCTCATGAACTCGGTCGGCGCGATGCGCTAAGCGCTAAGGCTCGATTCAGTGAGCCTTCAGCAGGTCGAGCACTCCGGAGTGACTTCAGATCCCCAGTTCAAATAGTGTCCCGTCCCCCCGACCAATTTCGACAGGGGATTGATCCTTGTGGCGCGGTAGGGCTGTCGGGCCAAGACGCGAGTAACCTAGCGCCGCGCCTCGTGGGCCCTCTCGCTCTTTTGGGCTGAGCCCTTCGTCTGGAAGAACAACAGGGTGTAGTTGTCGGGGTCGGTCACGATCAGTTCGGTGGTCTTTCCCGCAGGCTCCCTCAGCGCCTTAACCCCCTTGCCTGCAAGGTGGGCCGCGAACTCATCCACGTCGTCGACGGAGATGCACACCCGCAGACCCGCGCTCCCGCGCTGGGACTTGCGACTTTCCAGTCGAATCCGGAACCAGTTCGAGCGCACCTCGCGTGCGGCGCCTTCCGTCGGCACCTTCTGGAAGCCCAGCATCGTGTAGAAGGCGAGCGACCTATCGACGTCGGCGACTGCAAGCCGGAGAGCGGATACTGCCTTGATCACTCCAAGAACCTAACTGATATATCAAGAGCGTTTGCACTAACAGCCACGGGTAGGGACGCCGTGCGCGCCGATCCAGGAGTCGAAGTCGCGGTTTTGGGGTTCACGATCACGTTCGCGAGGTTCAGTTCGACGACACTGGCTTACGGCTTGGTTCCCGGAGCAGCGATTCCAATCCTGCTCGTTGCAATCGCACCTCGCTTCTTCAAGCCGTCACCGAGGTTCGTCAACGGCCTATAGCCGAGGGCGAGATTCTGAAGCGGCACTGCTTCGAGAGCAGCGGGCACCGCTATTACGACGCGCTCCGGACTGACGGTCGATCGCTGAAAGTTCAAATAGTTACCCTGGCCCCCGACTTCGATCCTTGGCTTGGCACAATGGTCGGGTGCCGAAGAACTACTTTGACGAGCGAATCGCCAAGAGCTACGAGGCCAAATGGCCGAACCTACACGAGCCCGCGTTGATCGAGCCGGTCGTCGATGTTCTCGCCGAGCTCGCGGGCGCCGGAGCGGCTCTGGAGTTCGGCGTCGGCACCGGCCGCATCGCGCTGCCGCTGAGTCGTCGCGGCGTCCGGGTTGCGGGCATCGAGCTGTCGCCGGCGATGGTCGCCGAGATGGAGGGCAGGCCAGGCGCGAGCGAGGTCCAGGTCGCGATCGGCGACTTCGCGAACACGAGAGTGGCGGGATCTTTCCGCCTCGTTTATCTCATACGCAACACGATCACGAACCTGACCACGCAGGACGAGCAGGTCGAGTGCTTCCAGAATGCAGCCGCGCACCTCGAGCCGGGTGGATGCTTCCTGATCGAGGTATACATCCCCGAACTCCAGCGCCTTCCACCCGGCGAGACCGTCCACCCGTTTATCGTCACGCCGACCCATCTCGGATTCGAGGAGTACGACGTTGCAACGCAGATCGCGTACTCCCATCACTACTGGATCATCGACGGCCACGTCGAGACACTCTCAACGCCACATCGCTACGTCTGGCCTGCCGAGCTCGATCTGATGGCGCGCCTCGCGGGGATGAGGCTGCGCGATCGGTGGAGCGGCTGGGAACGCCAGCCGTTCAGCAAAGAGAGCCGGAACCACGTGTCGGTGTGGGAGAAGACTCGCTAGCCCCGGCGTGACGCCGGACGATTCAAGAGCGATTCGCCCGATTGACCTCTCAAGTCTCCGTATTCCGGCATCCTCTCGGCGCCGCCCGACGTTTATTAAGCGTCCTGGACGGGCTGGTAGATGAGGAGGGCGAGGTCGTCGACCGTCCTGGTGCTGATGAGGCGCATTGATTTCTTGTCGCTGGTCTGGCCGAAAAGGCGCTCGCCGGCCCCGAGCACGACCGGGTAGACCATCAGGCGCAGCTCATCGACCAGGTCGTGCTCCAGCAGCGTGTGCCAGAGCTGGAAGCTAGCGGCGACGAGGATTTCCCCGTTTATCTCCTGCTTCAGTTTGGAGACGTCGTCTATCACGTCGCCTTTCAGCACTGTCGTGTTGTTCCAGGCGGGAGCTTCCAGGGTCGAGGACACGACGTACTTGGGCATGCTGTTCAACCGATCCGCGAACGGGCCACTCCGGGATGGCCAGCGGGCGGCCAAGAACTCATAGCTCCGCCGACCCAACAGAAAGGCCTCGGCGCCCAGCGCTTCGTCGAGTGCCACTTTGGCCGCCTCCTCGCGACCCTGGCTGCCGATGCGACCAACCCAGCCGCCGAGCCTGAAACCCTCGACGCCGGCCGGGTCCTGGATGACTCCGTCCAGCGAGACGTTCTCGCTGATGACGATCCTTCCCATTTCTGCTCACACTATCCTGCAAACACACCTCGACGCCCTCTTAGAGGTTCGCCGCGGGCTCACGGCATCGGAGTGAGAGTCGAAGTTCCGAACCTGAGTCCCATTCCATCAGCGCTGAGGAGCGGAGAACGGCCTCGCGTCGAAGTAGGCGCGGAGGTGCACGATCTTGCCGCCGCGAACGGTGTACCACTCCGCGACCGGGGCCTTTGCCACCGGGGTGTCCAACAGGTAGAACACGGCCACACCGTCGCCTTCGGCGATGGTCGCCTGGTGTTCAATCCCTTTGACCATCCCGTAGAGTCCGGTGATCGATCGGACGTAGTCGTCCGCCTTGTCGAAGCGGTCGATGGGCCCTTCGAAACGAAGGTCGTTCGCCAGATAGCCGCGGGCCGCGGAGAAATCTCGGGCTTCGAGGGCGCGGTTGAAGTTGGTGACGACGTTTTTAGCGCTGATCTGTGCCATGCGTCCGAAATTAACCCGCGCCTGGGCCCGTCGAACAGGTCCGCGCCGCCGGAAACCTTCGCCAATCGGCCAGTTCGGAGCCCTGGCGAAATCTGCTGGTGAATTGGCAAAGTGCGCAGCTGTCAACCGGCGCCTAAGATCAGCTCACGGTGCCTGAACACAAGCAACCGGGACCGCCAAAGGACCTCTCCGGCTATCTCGATGCGATGGCTCGCGTCATGTTTCAGACCGGCATCAGCTGGCGCGTGGTGGACGCGAAATGGCCTGGCATCCGCGAGGCATTTCGGGGTTTTGAACCCAAGCACGTGGCCCGGCTCAGCACCAAGGACATAGATAGGCTGATGGGCGACACGCGAGTCATCCGCAACCGAAGGAAGTTGGAAGCCATCTCGTCCAACGCCGGCCGGATGCTCGAGCTGGACGTTGAGAACAAGGGCTTCAAGCGATACCTCGACTCTTTGGGCGATTTCGAGGCAACCAAGAAGGAGCTACACAAACAGTTCGCCTTCATGGGCGACACCGGTACCTGGTACTTCCTCTGGATGGTCGGTCGCAAGGTACCCGAGCACGAGCACGAGTGATGCGCCGTCTGGGGGCGTTTCCTGATCCAGACGGACTGAGCCAGCTTCTTCTTCGACTCACCGTGAGCAGCACGGTCTACTGCCTGTCCCATATGAGCTCGCCGTGGGGGTTCAAGGTCGCAGCCCGTTCGCGGCCGGCGTTCCACCTCCTGACGGCGGGCAGCGCATGGCTCGAGGTGGAGGGCCAGCCAGATCCGATTCGGCTTTCGGCCGGCGATCTTGTGATTCTTCCGCGCGGAGAGGCTCACGCCGTCAGGGATTCCCCCGACACAGAGGTGCAATGGCTCGACACCATCCTCGCCGACACGCCGCCCGTGAACGGCAGCCTGAATCATGGTGGCGGGGGCGACCGCAGCGAGCTCCTCTGCGGGGGGTTCGCGGTCGATCAGCTGACGGGCCGGCCGGTGATCGAAGCGCTGCCAACCGTCGTGCACCTGCGCGGGAGCGAGGGCCGCGCTCCAGAGTGGCTGGTTGGCCTGATCCGGATGATCGCGAGCGAGATGGCCTCTAGCGGCCCAGGGTCCGAGGCCGTGGTCACGCGGCTCACCGACGCGCTGCTCGCGCAGGCCCTCCGCCAGAGCCTTCTAGAAGTAGATCGGACGCTCGGCAAAGCCACCGCCGTGAGCGATCCGGGCATCGCGCGCGCGCTGCGCCTGATCCGCGAGCATCCTGATCGTGCGTGGACCGTGCCCAAGATGGCGGCGGCGGTCGCCATGTCGCGCTCTGCTTTTGCAGAGCGGTTCCGAGCCACGACAGGCGAGACGCCGATGCAGCATTTGACCCGCTACCGCATGGCGAGGGCGGCCGAATACCTACGAGCCACCAAGGCCGGCGTCCGCGAGATCGCCCGCTTGACAGGCTATGACTCTGAAGTTTCGGTGACCAAGGCCTTCCGGCGGCAGTTCGGCGTCGCTCCGGGCGCTTACCGCAAAGCCGGCGCAACCACCCCGGAGCTTTGATATCCGGCTCGCTGCCATCTCCCCGGCCAAACCTCGTCGGCGCACACATACTGATAAGGAAGTTGTCGACTCACGGAGGCCATGATGTCGAGCTTGCGAACGCTGCGTGAGGCGACGGTCCTGGAGCATATGGAAGCCGAAAACGCCCACGACTTCCCCCGGTGCATTGCTGCCTTCAGCCACCCTCGCTACGAGATCGTGGCTACCGGAGAGGTTTGGGATGGCACCTCGGGGGTCAACACGCTCCTCAACGAAAACAAGAAGGGATTTCCCAACTTCCACTTCGAGCCCGAGGTCATGCACCACGCAGACGACGCAATCATCGTCGAGGGCCGATTCACCGGAACTCACGACGGGAGCTGGCGCGGTCTTCCTGCGACCGGCCGCAAAGTCGACTTTCCGCTGATCATCGTCTTTCAATTCGAAGAAGAACGAATGGTGTGCGAGAGGACCTACTTCGACATCGGAACCCCGCTCACACAGCTTGGTGTCGCGCGAGATCCAAATTCCCGAAGCGGAAAGATCGCCACCGCTCTGAATCACCCTTTCGTGGTCGGCAGAGCGCTGATCAGATCGATGGTCCACTGATAGAGAGCTTGGTTAAGATCGGCACCGAAATCGAGAGCCCACAGACAGGCGAGCGGCTCATCTTCCGCTCGACTGCCGATTCGTCAAACGGGCAGCTCTTCCGTGCGGAGCTTGTGGCGCAGCCAGGCCCGTATGTGGTCAGGGCGCATCTCCATCCAAGCCAGGAGGAGAGCTTCGTGGTCCTGGAAGGGGCTTTTGGATACCAGATAGGGGATAGATCAGGAGTCGGCAAGCCCGGAGACACGCTCGTCTGCCCTGTCGGCGTGCCTCACAGTCAGTGGAACGCGGGCGACGGCATCCTGCGTATCTACTACGAGCATCGGCCGGCGCTGACCTCTGCCGAGATCTTCTTTGAGACCCAGTTCGGACTCAGCCGCGACGGCAGACTCTCGCCGAAAGGCGACATCAGCTTGCTGCAGGCGGCCGTGCTGCTGCGGGAGGTGGGCGATTTCATCAGGCCCCCGAGTCCCCCGATCGCTGTTCAGAACGTGCTGTTCCCGCTGCTGGCGGCGATTGGCCACATGCGTGGTTACCGAGCTCGCTATCCGAAATATGCACTGCCCACGGAATGAGTGGTCATCCAATGCGTGTGACCAGGTCGAGCAACCGTGAAGTTCGCTGATCTCGCCGCGAACCTGGACCAGATGGAGGCTACGAGCAGCCGGAACGAGCTGGTTCGCATCCTGTCCGATGTGTACCGAGCCTGTTCGGTGGACGAGCTCGAGCCGATCACGTACCTGATCCAGGGCCGGCTCGCTCCCTTCTTCGAGCCGATCGAGATCGGCCTCGGCGAGAGGCTACTCATCAGCGCCATCGCCGGCGCCTACTCCGTTCCCAAGGAAGAGGTGACCAAGCTGAACCGCCAGGCAGGCGACCTCGGCGTCACCGCGCAGCGCCTGGCACCGGCCACGCATCGCAAGTCGCCTTCGGTCATCGAGGTGCACCAGCGGCTGTTGAAGATCGCCGCCGCCGGCGGCGCCGGCAGCCAGCTGGAAAAGCTCGATGGCTTCACCAGCCTGCTCAGCGACCTGGATTCCACCTCGGCCAAACACCTCGTGCGAATCACCCTGGGCAAGATGCGGCTGGGAATCGGCGATCCCACCGTGCTCGACGCGCTGTCGTTCGCAAAGAAAGGAGACCGGTCGCTCCGACCGGTCCTCGAGGGCGCCTACAACCGGACCTCCGATCTCGGCCTCATCGCGCGGACGCTATGGGAGTCTGGCGAGAAAGGGCTCGACGCGCTGAAGGTCGCGGCCGGCCACCCGCTCCGGCCGCAGCTCGCCGAGCGCCTCCCCAACCCGGAAGCCGTGATCAAAAAGCTTGGGACGGTCGGCGTACAGCCGAAGTACGACGGCCTTCGCGTCCAGATCCACAAGAGCGCGGGCGAGGTGAGCATCTTCTCCAGAAACCTGGAATCGATGACCGAGATGTTCCCGGAGCTTGTGGCAGCAGCCTCCGGTCTGAAGGTCGAGAGCGTGATCCTCGACGGCGAGGCGATCGCCTACAACCCCGAGTCGGAGGAGTTCGTCCCGTTCCAGGAGACCACCGCGCGCCGGCGGAAGGAAGGCATCCAGGAGTTTGCCGCCCGCGCGCCGATGCGAGCGTTCGTCTTCGACGTGATGTTCCGCGACGGATCCGACCTGACGCCGCTGCCCTACGAGCGGCGCTTCGAGATCGTCCAGAAGGTGCTCCGGCAGTCGGAAACGCTGGTGCCGGCGCCGCTGACCAAGACCGATTCGGCGGAGGTGCTGACCCGTGAGCTGCTTGACAACATCAGCCGCGGTCTGGAAGGCGTTGTGGCGAAACGCCTGGACTCGCCCTACCAGGCCGGCGCCCGCAACTTCAACTGGGTGAAGCTGAAGCGGAACACGAGCGGGCAGCTCAACGACACCATCGACGTCGTCTTGCTCGGCTACTACCGGGGCAAAGGCAAGCGGGCAGAGTTCGGCGCCGGCGCTCTTCTCGCCGGCGTCTACGACAGCGACAAGGACGAGTTCGTGACCATCAGCAAGCTCGGCACCGGCCTTTCCGACCAGGGCTGGCGAGAGATCCACCAGCGCTTGGCGAGCCTCGAGGTGGCGGAGAAGCCGGCGCGCGTGAACTCGATTTTCGTCCCCGACGCATGGCTGAAGCCGGCGATCGTGGTCGAGGTGCTGGCCGACGAGATCACGCCGAGCCCGCGCCACACGGCCGGCATGACAGCGGACCGGCCGGGGTTCGCGCTGCGCTTCCCACGGATCGTCTCACTGCGAACCGAGGACAAGAAGCCCGAGGACGCCACCAGCGTGCGCGAGATCCGTGAGATGTTCGAGCAACAGCGGCAGCCGGGCCGCGGCCGAGGCGGCTAGTCCCACCCGAACGCCTTTGGAAACTCACGTCTCGCTTCGTCCGCGGTCCGTGCCAGCCGACATGTCACAAGCCCTCGTTACCCTGGAACAGGATGACCCGTTGATTGACGTATGCGCCTGTCGGACATTGCGGTCGTCGTGGCTGTGGTTGTTTTCGTGCCGGCCGCCTGCGGTCAGAACTTCGTCGAAGTTCAGGTCGGCGACTCGAGCGACGGGCAGACGGTCCACATCCACGTCGGCGACGTGTTGAAAGTCACCCTTGACTCGACGCTATGGACCTTTGCTCCCAGCTCCGACCCGTCCATCCTCGAGGTGGTGGGAGAACAAACCGTGATCCCCGATCCGAAGGGCAGCTGTTATCCCGGAATCGGATGTGGGGTTACGACCGATTGGTACAAGGCCATGCGCGCCGGCAACGCCGACATCACCGCCACGCGTACGTCCTGCGGGGAGGCCATGAGATGTACGGGGGACCGCGGCGTCTATCGAGTCAAAGTCGTCGTGGGCGGCGGCTGATCGGGAGGCTCATCCCGCACCGGTAGAATTTCGGTGCGATGCCGAAGGTGGCGATGATCGGAGCCGGCAGCGCAGTTTTCGCGCGCCAGATCATCACCGACATCCTGGCGATCGACGGCCTCGACCAGGGAGTGTTCGCCCTCGTCGACATCGATCCCGAGCGCCTCGACCTTGCGCGCCAGATTGCCGAAAGGCTGGTGGACGGGTCGGGCAAACGGTGGACCGTGGAGACATCCGTCGACCGCCGCGACGTGCTGTCCGGCACCGATTACGTCGTCAACTCCATCGAGGTCGCGGGCCTGCAGAACGTTCGCGCCGATTACGACATCCCTCTTCGCTACGGCGTCGACCAGTGCATCGGCGACACCATCGGCCCGGGCGGAATATTCAAGGCGCTGCGCACCGGTCCGGCATGGCTCGACATCGTCGCCGACATCACGCGGATGGCTCCTGAGGCCGTCGTCCTCAACTACACCAATCCGATGTCGATCCTGACACTGGCGGCGGCGCGGTCCACCTCGCTGCCCGTCATCGGCCTTTGCCACAGCGTCCAGGGCACGTCGAGGCTGCTGGCCGACTACCTGCAGGTCCCATTTCAAGAGCTCGACTGGAAGTGCGCTGGCATCAACCACAACGCGTGGTTCACCAGGTTGGAGCACAGGGGCGAAGACCTCTACCCGCTGCTGCGCCGGCGCGCCGCCGATCCAGAGATCTACGAGCAGGATCCAGTGCGCTTCGAGGTCATGCTCCACCTCGGCGCCTTCGTCACCGAGTCGAGCGGCCACTTCTCGGAGTACGTCCCATATTTCCGCAAGCGTCCGGACCTGCTCGCGAAGTACACGCGCCCGGGGTACCTGGGCGAGAGCGGCTTCTACGCCAACAACTGGCCTCGCTGGCGGCGCGAGAACGACGAGCGAATTCACGCGATGTTGAGCGGCGAGGCGGAGATCCCCAAGGCGACGCGGCATGAATACGCGTCGTGGATCATCGAGGCCATCGAGTGCGGACGCCCGACGAGCATCCACGGGAACGTGCTCAACGACGGCGCCATCGAGAACCTGCCCAGCAGCGGCTGCATCGAGGTCGAATGCCGCATCGGCCCCGAGGGCTTCCAGCCGGTCCGCTTCGGCCCGCTGCCCGAACAGCTCGCGGCCTTGAACCGCGCGCACATGGCCGTCCACGAGCTGGTGGTGCAGGCGCTGCTCGAGCGCAACCGCGAGAAGGCCAAATACGCGCTGATGATCGACCCTCTGACCGCCGCGGTCTGCTCGCTCGAGGAGATCGACAAGCTCTTCGAGGAGATGTGGGACGCCGAGCGCGAGTTCCTGCTGCCCTTCGAGAGCTAGTCGCTCAGAAAATCCGCGATCGTCCTGGCGGTCTCCTCCCGCATGCCGATGGCGTAATGGTTGGTATCGATCTCGACCAGCCTCGAGTTGGGAACGTCACGCACGAATCGTTCGGCGTCGGCCGGATTGAGGATGTAGCCCATGCCCGGCAGAATCTCGTGGGTGGCTCGCACCAACAACGAAGGCATGGTCACCGCCGCCCATAGGGCATACGCGTCCTGGGTTTTGCGATAAGCCTCGTCCTCCCACGGCGCGTCCTTGGACGTTCGGGCTCGAACGCCACCCTCGACGTCCTCCAGCTCGTAGTCGAACAGCCGCTGCCACGCCGGCCAGGGCGTGTACATCGGGAGCTTCTTCGCCAGCTCGAAGAACGCCTCGCGAGACGGATACGTCGTGCCGAGGCGTTCGAGGCCCGCGTAGACCGGAATGGTCGCGGCGGCGTCGGGAAGGCCGCCGCCATCGATCAGCACCAGCCTGCCCACGCGGCCGGGGGCGAGCTCGCACACGACCATCGCGATCCACGTCCCCATCGACCAGCCGACCACATCGAAGGTTTCCGCACCCAGCTGGTCGGCCATCTCGATGACGTCCCGCGCATGCGAAGGCCAGCCATACGTTCCTGATGGTGTTCTCTCGCTGCGGCCCCGACCGCGCGGGTCGTAGGCGAGGAGGCGGTGTTTCGCACCATCGAGGGCTGAGAAGATGACGTCGAAGCCGCGCAGGTTCATCGACAGGCCCGGAATCCCGATCACGAGGCGTCCGTCAGGCGAGCCCGACAGCTCTGCTGCAATCTCCCCCGACCGCAGGTGACAGCGCCTGGCCTCCGCCATCAGGCCACCGCCCGGCCGAAGGCGCGAGCGCCGATCGCGATGGAGACCAGGCAGAGGACGGCCATGAGCACGACGCCCTTGACCACGCTGGGGTCGCCCAGGTTGCCGAGAAACGTCTTGAAGGCACGCCGAAGCCCATGCGTTTCGATCACCGCTGCCCCCACATCCATCCCCACGACGGCTATTTTCGTGGTTCCGTCATCGCGCTATCCTTGGCCCCCAATGGCCACAGCGTTCCGCGGCTGGCCCGAGGCCTGCCAGCGCTTCTTCATCGGGCTCGAGCTCGACAACTCCAAGAGATATTTCGACGCCAACCGCGCCACTTATGAGGAAGCCGTGAAGGGCCCGATGGTCGCGCTCATCGAGTCGCTGGAGGCGGACTACGGCCCGGGGAAGGTATTTCGCGCCAACCGCGACATCCGTTTCTCCAAGGACAAGTCGCCGTACAAGACCAACATCGCCGGCTACGCCGGCATGGGCGGGCACGGCGGGTATCTCTCACTCGACGCCCGCGGGCTGACGGTGGCCGCCGGTCGCTATGAGATGACCCCGGCGCAGGTGACGAAGTATCGAAAGAAGGTGGCGGCCGACTCCACGGGAGCGCCGCTTGGCGCCATCGTCGCCAGGCTCGAGAAGGCCGGATACTCCCTTGGCGGCGAGGCCCTCAAGCGCGTGCCGGCGGGCTGGCCGCAGGACCATCCGAGGGCACGACTGCTGCGTCACAAGGTCCTGTACATCTACAAGAACTTCGGCCTGCAGCCCTGGCTTGGCTCGGCGGCCGCGCGCAAGCAGGTGATCAAGGTGTGGGCCGACGCCGAGCCTCTCAACGACTGGCTGCAGCGAAACGTCGGCTGAGCCTCCGCCGCGGCGATGACACGACCCTGGTGGCAGGGCGCCGTCTTCTATGAGATCTACGTGCGCAGCTTCGCCGATTCCAACGACGATGGCATCGGTGACCTCCCGGGCATCACCTCACGGCTCGACTACCTGAAGCGGCTGGGCGTGGACGCGATCTGGCTCACGCCCTTCTACCCCTCGCCCCAAAAAGACCACGGCTACGACGTCGCCGACTACACGGACGTCAACCCGGAATATGGGACGCTGGCCGACTTCGACCTGCTCACGGCGCGCGCGCACGACCTGGGGCTCAAGTTGATCGTCGACCTCGTGCCCAACCACACCTCTGACCTGCATCCCTGGTTTCAAGCGGCGCTCACGTCGCCCGACGATCCGCACAGGGCCTTCTACTACTTCGCCGGTGCCAGGGCGGATGGACTGCCGCCGAACAACTGGCGCTCGGCGTTCGGGGGTCCGGCCTGGGCTCGCGACGACCGCAGCGGCCAGTGGTACCTGCACCTGTTCGCACCGGAGCAGCCCGACCTCAACTGGTGGAATCCCGGCGTCCGGGCCGAGTTCGAGCGCATCGTCGGCTTCTGGCTCGACCGCGGGGCGGACGGGTACCGGATCGACGTCGCATCAGCGCTGTTCAAGCGGAAGGACCTTGCCGACGTACCGATGGTCGACGACCTGCTGAGGGGCACCGTACGGCCCGACCCGGCCTTCCTGGTCGTCGACCAGCCGGAGGTGCACGACGTCTACCGGAGCTGGCGGAAAATCGCCGACACCTACCGACCCGACCGCGTGCTCGTGGGCGAGATCTTCGGGTCCCAGCGCCAGGCGCGCTACATCGTTCCCGGTCAGCTCGACATGGCGTTCGCGCTGATCCCGGTGCGGTGGGATGCGGAACGCTGGAAGCACTGGATCGACGCCGACCTGCAAGCCCTGCGCAGACCCGGCGCCGCGCCCACCTGGGATCTCTCCAACCACGACGTGGTTCGTCATGTCACGCGGTTTGGCGGCGGCACGGTCGGAGGCCGGCGCGCGCGGGCCGCCCTGCTGCTCCTGCTCGGCCTGCCCGGCCAGGTGCTCCTGTATCAGGGCGACGAGCTTGGCCTCGAAGAGGTGGACCTCCCGCCCGAGGCGCGCCAGGACCCGGTCTTCATCCATTCGCAGGGACGCCATGTCGGACGAGACGGATGCCGTGTGCCTCTGCCATGGAAAAAGGGCGAGCCGAACGCGGGCTTCTCGACCGTGTCGCCATGGCTGCCGATGCCGCCGGGGTGGGATCGGTTCGCGGCCTTCGCCGAAGAGGCGTCGGGCGGCTCCATGCTCGGGTTCTACAGGCGCGCGCTCGCGCTCAGGCGCCGCCTGGCGCGATGGCTGCCCTCGTCGATCGCATGGCTGTCGGCGCCCTCCGGCGTGCTCGTGTTCCAGCGGGGTCGTCTGAAGGTAGCGTGCAACTTTCTGAGCCGTCCGGTCAGGGTCCGAGCGATTGGTCGTGCGGTGCTGGCTAGCGACCCCCTGGTCAGGACGAAAGACGGATGGCTGACACTCCCCGCCGGCTCAGCTGCCTGGATCGACGCCCTCGGTTGAGCCGAGCTCAGCGCCGCCGGCGCGCAGGCGGAACCGCGCCCAGGAACCGCCGGCGAATTGCCGCCCGCCCGACCAGCTCGCGGAACTCGTCCGGGCCGGCGCTCAGGGCCCGGATCGGGTTGAGGGCGATGGTCGTCTCCGGCGAGCCCCCTCCTCGCAGGAGGCCTGCCAACCCGACGGCATCTCCGTAGCCGGCCACCCGCACCGGGCGGGCATTGGCCGAGACGAGGGCCTCACCCTGCGTGATGAGCCAGAGGCGTGGGCTGGGCCGTCCCTCCACCGTCATGCGGGTTCCCCGTTCGACCTCGGTGTCCTCGAGCAGGTCGGCGGCAAACTCGAGGTCGGGCCATCGCAGGCCCGCAAAGAGCGCCATCCCCGCCAGCCGGTCGGCGCGCAGGCTCAGTGGCTGCAGGACCCCGACCAGCCTGGCTACCCAGCTCACGCTCGACGACTCGGGATCTTGAACCGATTCCATCGTTCTCACCGCCTTGTTCTTGAGTTCGGCTACGACCGTAGCCAGGCTATCGGGAGTGAGTTAAAAACCGGCGATCTCTGGGTTAACCGCAGCGGGTTTTATGGGCCCAAATGGCGTATTCGGCCCCGCTTCGGGCCCCAGGCGAGGTTTCACCCAGCCTTAACCAAGCACTAACCAAGGAACTCGGTTGCAACCGCTAAAGTTGCTCCGTGGCCGTTGGAGCGCACCAGGATTCGGAGCCGGTAGCCCGTTTAGCGATCCCGGACGCGCCGCGTTTCCTGAACCGGGAGCTGTCCCGGCTCGACTTCGACGAGCGGGTGCTGGCCATGGCCGAGGACCCCCACCTGCCGCTCCTCGAGCGGGTGCGATTCCTGGCCATCTTCAGCCAGAACCTGGACGACTTCTTCCAGGTGCGCGTGGCCGGCCTGAAGGAGCAGGTCCTGGCGGCCGTGGCGGTGGCCTCGCCCGACGGCATGACCCCCCTGGAGCAGCTGAAGGCGATCCGCGCCCGCGTCGAAGGCCTCGCCGAGCGGATGACCCGCCTCTACAACACCGGCATCGTTCCGGCGCTGGCCGACGAGGGCATCACCATCGTTCGCGGCGATGAGGTGAGCAAGAAGGAGCTCAGCCAGCTGCATGCGGTCTTCCGGCAGCAGATCTTCCCGGTGCTGACGCCGCTGGCGGTCGACCCGGGACACCCGTTCCCATACATCTCGCACCTTTCACTGAACCTCGCCGTCACAGTTCGCGATCCGCAGCGCCGTGAGAACCACTTCGCGCGCGTGAAGGTGCCGCCGGTCCTGCCCCGTTTCATCCCGCTCGCCGAGGACACCAGGTTCGTGCCCCTGGAGGACGTGATCGCGCTGCACCTGCAGGCGCTTTTCCCCGGCATGGACGTGATCGCCCACCACCCGTTTCGGGTCACGCGGGATGGCGACCTCGATGACGTGGACAGCGACGCCGAAGACCTGCTGGCGGCCATCCAGACCGAGCTTCGCCGCCGGCGCCGGAATGCGCGCGTCGTGCGCCTCGAGGTCGAACCCGGCATGTCACCAGAGGTCCTGGACCTGCTGACGCGCGAGCTGGAGCTGCAGCCGGCCGACGTTTACCAGTGCGACGGCCTGCTCGACCTCGGCAGCTTGAACGCGCTGTGGCAACTCGACCGGCCCGACCTGAAAGAGGAGCCATGGACGCCCGCCACGCAGCCGCGCCTGCGGGGGATCGGCGCCGAGGTGCCCGACCTCTTTGCGGTGCTGCGCTCGGGCGATGTGCTGGCCCACCATCCATACGATTCGTTCGCGACCTCGGTGGAGGCGTTCATCGACCACGCGGCCGGCGACCCCAACGTGCTGGCGATCAAGCAGACCCTCTACCGGACATCCGGCCCAGGCAGCCCCATCGTGCGCGCGCTCATCAGGGCCGCCGAGAGCGGCAAGCAGGTCGCAGCGCTGGTCGAGCTCAAGGCCCGCGGCGACGAGCAGGCCAACATTGCGTGGGCCAGGGCGCTCGAGGAGGCCAACGTCCACGTCGTCTACGGACTCGTCGGCTTGAAGACGCACGCCAAGGTGACGCTGGTCGTGCGCCGCGAAGGCAACCGCATCCAGAACTATGTCCACGTGGGCACGGGCAACTACAACCCCAGCACCGCCCACGGCTACGAGGACGTCAGCCTGCTTTCGGCTGATCCCGACCTCGGCGCGGACGTCACCGAGCTGTTCAACCTTCTCACCGGGTACAGCCGCCAGCACCGCTACCGCAAGGTCCTGGTGGCGCCGTCGAGCCTGCGCTCAGGCATCACGCAGCTCATCGAGCGTGAGGCCAGGCCGGGCGGCCGCATCGCCATCAAGGTCAACAACCTGATCGACCCCGACATCATCGACGCGCTTTATGCGGCGTCTCAGGCGGGGGCGGAGGTCGACCTCATCGTCCGCAGCATGTGCTCGCTGCGGCCAGGCGTGCCCGGCCTCTCAGAGCGGATCAGGGTGCGCTCGATCGTCGGCCGCTTCCTCGAGCACTCGCGCATCTTCCGATTCGGCGGCGGCAGCCAGCCCGATTTCTACCTTGGGTCGTCAGACCTGATGCAGCGCAACCTCGACCGCCGCGTCGAGGCGGTGGTGCCGGTGACCGACCCCAAGCTGTGCGGCCGCATGGCTGAGATCTTCGAGATTGCGCTGGCCGACGACGTCCTCGCCTGGCAGCTGGGATCCGACGGTTCGTGGCAGCGGGTGCCGGCTGGGCGCGGCCTCAACTCGCAGAAGCGCTTTCAGGAGCTCGCTCTGGAACGTGCGCGCGGCAACGGAGTGGTAACGCTAATCAAGCATGCTTGAACGCGAGGTGAAGCTCGGGGCCGGCCCCGCGTTCCACCTCCCCGACCTCACCGGAGTGGCCGACGGCGTGACCGTCACCCCGCCCGAAGCCGCTCGTCTCGAAACGGTCTACTACGACACTCCCGACCTGCGGCTGGCTCGCTGGGGCGTTTCGCTGCGGTACCGGGCCGGTGAGGGCTGGACGCTGAAGCTCTCTCCCTCCCCACCACGTGGGGAGGGTAGGGGTGGGGAGAGCCAATCGCCCAGCTTGCTCGAGCGCGACGAGATCACGTTCCAGGGCGGTCCCAAGAAGCCGCCCGCGGCCGCGGTCGCGCTCGTTCGCGCTTACGTGCGCCGCTCCGAGCTGGTCCCGGTCGCGCGCCTGTCGACGCTTCGGCGCCGCGTGCAGCTGATCGGAGCCGATGGCATTCGCGTCGCGGACGTGGTCGACGACGAGGTCTCGGTACGCGACGGCCGCCGGGTGGCGGCCAGGTTTCGTGAGATCGAGGTCGAGGTCGCGGGCTCCAACGGGAACGCAGCCATTCTCGCGCCGGCGATCGAGCGCCTGCGGGCGGCGGGTGCGGGGGCACCAGATCCGACGCCCAAGCACATCCGAGCGCTTGGCCCTCGGGCCATGGAGCCGCCGGAGGTTGCCCCCATGCCGGTGCGGCCGGACGCGCCTGCGCGCGACGTCATCCGCAGCGTGCTGGCCGACGCGGTCACGTCGATCCTTCGACACGATCCGCTGGTACGTACGAGCAGGGATCCGGAAGCTGTGCACCAGGCGCGCGTGGCAACCCGAAAGCTGCGATCGCACCTGCGCACTTTTGCCCCGCTGCTGGAGCCTGAGTGGACGGAGCCCTTGCGTTCGGAGCTTGGCTGGCTCGCCATGGCGCTCGGCGCGGTGCGCGACCGCGAGGTGCTGCTCGAGAGGCTTCGCGAACGGGCAAAATCCCTGCCCCCCACGGATTCGCGGTCCGCGGCGTCGCTGCTGAGCCTCCTCGAGCTCGAGATCGACTCGCTCCGGAAGAAGCTGCATTCGGAGCTCGACTCGCAGCGCTACATCGACCTGCTCGAGTCGCTCGTGGCCGCGGCGCACTCGCCTGTGTGCACGCTCGACGCCGACCAACCCGCCTCGCAGGTGCTGCCGCCGCTTGCAACCGGTCCGTGGCGCCGCTTGCGTGGCGCCGTCAGGCAGCTGCCCGAGCAGCCGACGGATCCGGAGCTGCATCGAATCCGCATTCTCGCCAAGCGTGCCCGGTATGCGGCGGAAGCCGTGGCCCCGGTGGTCGGCGAGGGCGCGACGGCGTTTGCCCGGGCCGCCGCCAAGCTGCAGACGATCCTCGGCGAGCACCAGGACAGCGTCACCGCCCAGGCCTGGCTGCGGGCGGCGCGGGTGACGGGGCGACGGGCGTTCGTGGCCGGCGAGCTCATCGCCATGGAGCACCTGGCGGCGCAGCAGGCGCGGGAGCAGTGGCCGAAGGTCTGGAAGGCCCTCGACCGCAAGCGCCTTCGCAAATGGATGAGAGAGGCGGTATGAGAAAAAACCTGCCGGTTTTTTCTCATCGCGCGGCTTCGCCGCGCTGCTCTTTTTCCCGCGGTTCGGATTTTCTGAAGGATTACCCCTGGCCGCGTCAGCAGACACCAGAGACAAAGTCGCGGCCGGGTCAAGCCCGGCCGCCCATGCCGCGCCAGTGACGGTATGAGACAAAACCTGACCGTATGAGAGGCCGCCTGCCGGATTCTCTGTGAGCGTTTTCTATTTCGTCCGCCATGCCAAGGCCGGCAGCCGAGGCCACTGGCAGGGAGATGACAGGCTCCGTCCGCTGAGCAAGAAGGGCGTGAGGCAGGCCGAGGCGCTCATCGACGAATTCAAGCCTTTCAAGATCGCGGCCATCTACTCCAGCCCGTTCCTTCGCTGCGTGCAGACCGTCGAGCAGCTCGCGGCCGATCGAGGCCTCGAGATCCAGCAGACGCCGGCCCTGGCGGAAGGCCGCGGTCTGCGCGGCGCCTTCGAGTTCATGAGCGATTCCCGTCTGGATGACGTCGTGCTGAGCACACACGGGGACCTGGTGTGGGAGCTGGTCGAAGACCTGGTGCGGCGCCGCGTCATCAAGCCGGGCGAGGGCGGTTATGGGAAGGGATCGACCTGGATGGTCCAGGTCGACGACGGCAAGCCCGTTCGCGCCCGGTACATCCCGGCTCCCTGACCCCGCCTCGGTTAAATTGCATTTGTGACCGTCACGCTCAGGGGCGCCTCCCTCGACGAGGAGCAGGTGGTGGCGGTGGCGCGTCACGGGGAGAAGGTCGCGCTCTCGGCCGCGGCCCGCGCCAAGATGGAGCAGAGTCGCGCCCGCGTCCAGCAGGCGGCGCGGTCGCGCGAGCCCGTCTACGGAGTGTCGACCGGCTTCGGCGCCCTGGCAGGAACGCGCATCGCGCCCCTGCGCCAGCCGGAGCTGCAGCTGGCGCTCATCCGGTCGCATGCCGCCGGGGTCGGACCGCCGGTCGACGTCGAGGTGGTGCGGGCAACCATGCTGCTGCGCGCACGCACTCTCTCCATGGGTCTCTCAGGCACTCGGCCGGCTGTCGCCGAGGCGCTGGTCTCAGCGCTCAACGCGCAGGTCACGCCTGTGGTTCCGCGCTACGGCTCGGTGGGATGCAGCGGCGACCTCGCACCGCTGGCGCACATCGCGCTGGCCCTTGTCGGAGAGGGCGAGGCGGTGGACGCGGAAGGCGTCAGGCAGCCTGCGGTCCGTGCGCTGCGGGCTGCGAAGATCAAGCTGCTCAAGCTCGAAACCAAAGAAGGCCTCTCACTGATCAACGGCACCGACGGCATGCTCGGCATGCTCGCCCTCGCCTGCAGTGACGCGGAGCTGTGCTTTCGTGTCGCCGACGTCACCGCCGCAATGTCGGCGGAGGCGCTGCTCGGCACCGACAGGCCGTTTCAGTCGCATCTACACCAGATCCGTCCGCATCCGGGGCAGGTGGCCAGCGCCGCCAACCTGGCCCGCCTGCTGCGCGGGTCGGGCATCGTCGCCTCACATCGCCACTCGGCACACGCGGTACAGGACTCCTATTCGGTGCGCTGCAGCCCACAGGTGGCCGGCGCCGCGCGAGATACGCTCGACTTCGCCCGCAGGACCGCATCGGTGGAGCTCGCATCCGCCATCGACAATCCCGTGGTGCTGGAGAACGGCGAGGTGGAGTCCACCGGCAACTTTCACGGCGAGCCGCTGGCGTTTGCGGCGGACTTCCTCGCCATCGCCGCGGCCGAGGTGGGGGCCATCGCCGAGCGCCGCGTCGACCGCCTCCTCGACCCACACCGGTCCGAAGGCCTGCCGCCTTTTCTCGCCGAGGAGCCGGGCGTCAACTCCGGGCTCATGGTCGCCCAGTACACGGCTGCGTCGCTGGTGGCCGAGAACCGAAGGCTGGCTGCGCCCGCGAGCGTGGACTCGGTGCCGACGTCCGGCATGCAGGAAGACCACGTTTCGATGGGATGGGGCGCGGCGTTGAAGCTGCGCACGGTGCTCGACAACCTCATCAGCATCCTGGCCGTCGAGCTTGTCGCCGCCAGTCGCGCTCTCGACCTGCGGTCGCCTCTCAAACCGGCACCGGCGACGGCGGCGGTTCGCGACCTGGTGCGCGGGCAGGTGCCCGGCGTGGGACCCGACCGTTACGTCGCGCCCGAGCTCGCGGCCGCTGAAGCCCTCATCCGCAGCGGCGCCGTGGTCGCGGCCGCGCAAAGCGTGACCGGTGCTCTGAAGTGAGCTCGGCGCGCGTCGTCCGAGCTCCGCGGGGTGCCGAGCTGAGCTGCCTGGGCTGGCCGCAGGAGGCCGCGATGCGGATGCTCATGAACAACCTGGACCCGGAGGTGGCCGAGCGGCCCGAGGATCTCGTCGTCTACGGCGGCACGGGGCGCGCCGCCCGATCGTGGGAGGCTTTCGATGCGATCGTGCGCGAGCTCAAAGTGCTCGATCGCGACCAGACGCTCCTCGTCCAGTCGGGCAAGCCGGTGGGCGTTTTCGAGACGCACGAGTGGGCGCCACGAGTGCTCATCGCCAACTCGCTGCTCGTGCCGGAATGGGCGACATGGAATGAGTTCCGGCGCCTCGAAGCGCTCGGGCTGACGATGTACGGGCAGATGACCGCCGGGTCGTGGATCTACATCGGCACACAGGGCATCCTCCAGGGCACTTACGAAACCTTTGCCGCCATCGCCCGCAAGCGTTTCGATGGCTCGCTCGCGGGCACGATCACGCTGACGGCGGGCCTGGGCGGCATGGGCGGTGCGCAGCCCCTGGCCATCACGCTCAACGGCGGAGTGGCGATCTGTATCGAGGCCGACGCGGAGAGAATCCAGCGCCGCCTCGACCATGGGTACCTCGACACGCGCGCGTCCGACCTCGAGGAGGCGCTGCGCCTGGCGGGCGAGGCCAAGAAGGCGAAGCGGGCGCTGTCGATCGGCCTGCATGGCAATGCCGCGGAGGTGCTGCCGGCGCTCGCCGCGCGCGGCTTCGAAGTGGATATCGTGACCGACCAGACATCCGCGCACGACCCGCTCAGCTACATCCCCTCCGGCCTCAGCGTCGACGATGCGCAGGAGTTGCGTCTCGACGACCCCGATGAATATGTGCGCCGAGCTCGCGACAGCATGGCTCGCCACGTCGACGCGATGATCGAGTTCCTCGACCACGGCGCCGAGGTGTTCGACTACGGCAACAGCCTGCGCGCCGAGGCGAAGCTGGGTGGGAGCGTCCGCGCATTCGAGTACCCGGGATTCGTGCCCGCCTACATCCGGCCCCTGTTCTGCGAAGGCAAGGGACCGTTTCGGTGGGTGGCGCTGTCAGGCGACCCCGCGGACATCGCGGCCACCGACCGGGCCATGCTCCAGGAGTTCTCCGACGACGCCGCACTGGTCCGCTGGATCGAGGCGGCCGGCGAGAAGGTCAGGTTCCAGGGATTGCCGGCGCGCATCTGCTGGCTGGGCTATGGCGAGCGTGCGCGCGCCGGCATGCGGTTCAACGAGCTGGTCCATACCGGCGCGGTCAAGGCCCCGATCGTGATCGGTCGCGATCACCTCGACTCGGGCTCGGTCGCGTCCCCATATCGGGAGACGGAAGCGATGCTCGACGGTTCGGACGCCATCGCCGACTGGCCGATCCTCAATGCACTTCTCAACACTTCCAGTGGCGCTTCGTGGGTGAGCGTGCACCACGGCGGTGGCGTCGGCATCGGTCGCTCGATCCACGCGGGGATGGTCGTGGTCGCCGACGGTACCCCAGACGCAGCGCGCAAGCTCGAGCGTGTGCTGACCAACGATCCCGGCAGCGGCGTCATGCGGCACGCGGACGCCGGATACGATCGTGCGCTCGACGTCGCGCGCGAGCGCGGCGTGCGCATCCCCATGCAGTGAAGGGCTCCGGTCTCTGGCACGCTGAGCAGGCCTGGCTCGGGTACCCCGCCGAAAACGTCTTGATCCAGGTCGAGGAAGGCCTGATCAAGACCGTCACCGAGGGCACGCCCGCACCGCGTGGTGCGATCGTGCTGAAGGGTTGGACGATCCCCGGCCTGGCTAACGTCCACAGCCACGCGTTTCAGCGGTTGCTGCGCGGTGAGGTCGAGTCGGGTGGCGGCGACTTCTGGGAGTGGCGAGACCAGATGTATGGCTTCACCGAGTTGGATCCCGCCGACTATTTCAATCACGCCCGCCTGGTGTTCAGAGAGATGCTGGAGGCCGGCATCACGGCGGTCGGCGAGTTCCACTACCTCCACAGCCACGGCAACGAGCTGGGCGTGGCGCTCATCGATGCGGCGCGCGAGGAGGGCATCCGGATCACGCTCGTCGACGCGTGCTACTTGCGCGGCGGGCTCGACTCGCGCCCGTTGGGGCCGGAGCAGATGTCGTTTTCGGATGGCGACGCCTACCGCTGGGCCCGGCGCATCGACGAGCTCCAGGACGCGGATGGTGTTCGCATCGCTGCCGCGATCCACAGCGTGCGCGCGGTCGATCCCGAATCGATGCGCATTGTTTCCACCTACGCGAAAGACCGGGGAATGCCGCTGCACATCCACCTCGCGGAGCAGCCGGCTGAAGTCGAAGAGTGCATCGAAGTCGAGGGCTGCACTCCGACAGAGCTTCTCAATCGCCTCGGCATCCTCCACCCCGACCTCACCGCCGTGCACGCGATTCACCTGAGCGACACCGATGTCTCGCTGCTTGGCTTTTACAACGTTCAGATATGCGCGTGTCCGACGACGGAGCGGGATCTCGGCGACCGTGTCGGTCCTCTCCGCGCCCTCGGCGATGCGGGTTGCCCGCTTTCGGTCGGCAGCGACTCCAACGCTGTGATCGACATCCTCGAGGAGGCCCGTGGCCTGGAGCTCGACCAGAGACGCGCCACCGGTCGCCGCGTTCTTCATCAGCCAGAAGAGCTGCTGCGCGCCGCGACTCGCGGCGGGATGATCGCCCTCGGCTGGCAGGCCGGCGAGCTCAAGGCCGGCATGCTCGCCGATTTCATCACGCTGGAACAGCCTCGCGGCCGGTGGCGCGAGCTGAGTCCGGCGTATCTGATCTACGGCTTCTCGGGTCGTGACGTCACCAACGTGGTCGTCGGCGGTAAGACCGCCGTATCGAGTTGAGACGCCTGTACAACATCGGGCGCCTGTTCACCGGGACCAAGGCCGGCGTGATCGAGAAAGCAGCGGTCATCTGCGACGACGACGAGCACATCGCATGGTGTGGGCGCGAGGGCGAGGAGCCGCGCGACCTGCTCGGTTACGTCGCACACGATGAAGACTGCGGCGGCGGGCTCGTCACCGCTGGGCTCATCGACGCGCACACGCATCCGGTGTACGCGGGCAACCGCATGGCCGAGGTCGCGATGCGCTCGGCCGGCGCTTCGTACGAGGACGTCGCGAAGGCGGGCGGAGGCATTGTGGCCACGGTCAAAGCCACGCGGGCAGCAAGCTCTGAAGCACTCGGGCAGGCGACCGCGCAGCGGCTGCGGCGATGGCTCGAAGGCGGCGCGACTTCGGTCGAGGCCAAGACCGGCTATCACCTCGAGCGTGAAGGCGAGCTCGAGGCGACGCGGATCCTCCAGCGCCTGAGCGAGCGCAAAGACCTGCCTCGCATCGAGGTCACGTTTCTGGCGGCTCATGCACAGCCGCCCGACCGCGGAGCCAACCTCGAGAAATACTCCAGGCAGGTGGCGAGCTGGTGCGCCGACGCGGGGCTCGCGGGCGCGCGATTCTGCGATGTGTTCTGCGACCGCGGCTACTTCTCGGTCTCGCAGTCGCGCCGCATCCTGAAGGCGGCGATCGCAGCGCACCTCATCCCGCGCGTTCACGCCGACGAGCTCGCGCGCACGGGCGGCTCGCGTCTCGCAGCCGATCTGCACGCGGCGTCGGCGGACCACCTGTTGTGCGCGAACCGCGGCGATGCGGTGGCCTTGGCCCGCGCCGGTGTGGTGGCCACGCTCGCTCCCGGCACAGCCCTGTCGATCGGAAAGCTGCCGCCGGTCAAAGAGCTCATCGCCGCCGGCGCCGTCATCGCCCTGGGTACAGACCACAACCCGGGGACGAGCGGGATCACGAGCATGAGCGTGGTGGTGGCGATGGCCGTGGCCGTCTTCAAGCTGTCCGTCGAGAAGGCTTTGCTTGCGGCCACCGTCGGCGGCGCGCGATCGATATCGCGCACCGATCGTGGCGCCGTGGCCCAATCGATGCTGGCCGACCTGGTGCTCTGGGACGCCGATCACGAGGGGGCGTTCGCCTGGGCTTATGGCCTGCGGCCGCGCCGCGTCTGGCGCGGCGGAGCGCAAGTTTTGAGCTGAGTTTGAGTTGACTACCGTTGCAAGTAACGTGCATTTGGCGTACAACGTTGGCTACAAATGACCGCTGCGCTCACAAAATCAAACAACCAACTGCGGTCGTAATGGAGGAAAGGGACTAGTGGCTAAGTGGAACCCCTTGGCGTTGAAGCTCCTGATGTGGGTGATGGGAATCCTGATCGTCGCAGGTTCGGCATTTCCCGCCTGGATTCCGTTCGACACTTTGTTCGGCGTCACGGCTTCGGTGGCCGGGGTCGCCTTCGGCGCCGGATTGATGATCGCGGGCTTCGACCCAACGGCCAACGTGAGCTGGGTCCGCGCCCTGATCCTCTACGCGATACTCCAGGTGATCTACCAGATCTTTCTGCAGATATCGCTCGGCCGTTTCGACGTCGTGGCGTTCATCGTCGCGATACTCGCCGGAGTCCTTCTGATCGTCCTGTACCCGAACAAGTCCGAGCTGTGGATGAGCGGCACGATGAAAATGCCCGGAGGCATGGCCCGCTCGAAGATGTAGTTCGTTAGCGATCAACATGAGGGGCAGCCGGGCTGTCCCTCTTTTTTTTTGCGTCGCCAGTAGGCCTGGCTTCGCCAGGCCGTCTAACCCACGTCCAAATAGACCGCGTGCGTTGTCGGGAGAGAACTTCCGAAAATCACTCAGCGGGAAAAGGAGCAGGCGCGCCGGCCTACCTCTGGGGTCCCCGCGACGGAGTCGCGGGAGGCAGTGAGGGAAAACCGGCAGGTTTTCTCTCATATCTATGTGGTCCCGGGCTCGTCGCCGCTGACGATCCAGCGGCCGCCGCCGCCCGCGGCGACCAGGTCGTCCGCCGCCCTGGGACCCCACGACCCCACGGGGTAGACCTCCGGGTGGCCTTCGGACTCCCAGGCCTTGATGAGCGGGTCGACGATCTCCCACTGCAGCTCGATCTCCTCGGCGCCTGGAAACGCCGAGTGTCCGCCGGTCAGGACCTCTGACAGCACGTTCTCGTAGGCATCGGGCAGGGGGGCGCGCGTGAGCTTCGCGTAGTCGAGGCGCATGCCCGCGGGCACGAGCTCGAACCTCGGGCCGGGGCGCTTGGCGCCGATTCGCAGCGTGATCCCCTCGTCGGGTTGAACCCGAATCATGACGAGCGTCGGGATGCCGCGCTGGCGGCGGCCGCCGATGCGCAGCAGCGGAGCATCGCGCAGCTTGATCAACACCTCGGTCGCGCGCCGCCTCAGGGCCTTTCCCGTGCGCACGAAAATCGGCACGCCGTCCCAACGCCAGTTCTCGATCGCCACCCTCGCGGCGGCATACGTTTCCCGCCTAGACTCGGGCGCGACGCCCGGCTCGTCCAGGTACCCCTCGTACTGCCCGCGTACCGCCGATGTCACGTCCAACGGCGACATGGCGCGGAGGGCCGCACGCTTTGCGCGGCGAACGTAGTCGGGATCGAACGTGGTGGGCGGCTCCATCGTCACCAGCGCGAGGAGCTGGAGGACGTGGTTTTGAAAGATGTCGCGTACGGCCCCGGTCTGGTCGTAATAGCCGGCCCGCTGCCTGATGCCCTCCTCCTCGGCGACGGTGATCTGGATCGTCTCGACGAGGTTGCGATTCCAGACCGGCTCGAAGAGCGAGTTCGAGAACCGGAAGGCGAGGACGTTCTGGACGGTGTCTTTCGCCAGGTAGTGGTCGATGCGGTAGACCTGCGATTCGTCGAAGGCCGTCGCGAGCTGGGAGTTGAGCATTCGCGCTGATGGAAGGTCGTGGCCCAGCGGCTTCTCGAGGACGACCCGGCGCGAGGGGTCGCCCTTGGTCACCATCGCCGAGTTGGCGATCGCGACCAGGATGGGGCTGAACGTCTCCGGCGGTGTGGCGAGGTAGAAGATGACGACAGGGGTGCCCGTGATGAGCGCGTTGACGGGGGCAAAGGTCGCCGGGTCGGCATAGTTGAGGTGCACCCATTCGGCGGTGGACGCCAGCTCCTTCCTTCCGCTCGCCTCCATGACCTCGCCGCGAAACCCTTCGGTCGACTTGGGGCTGCGACCCGCGCCGATCACGCGCAGCTTCTGGCCTTCGCGCGCGGTCAGCGCGCCCAGCGAAGGAAGGATCTTGCGCCGAGCCAGGTCGCCCGATGCACCGAAGATGACGAGATCCGTCGCCGCCGCCACGCCACAGATGCTAATTGCTAGTCGGAGACGACCTCGGTGCAGGCGATCTCGTCATGGACCGCGCGCATCCTTATCGCCGCCAGGGGCAGCGACAGCAGGCGGACGAGCGACTGGCCGATCGTCAACCGCGATCCGTCCACGGCGATCACTCGCTGGCCGGCGATCATGCCTCCCAACGTGCGTCCCGAGCTGCTCCAGCAGGCGACGTGGTAGGCGGCCGTGATGCCTGCGAAGGCCGCGAGCCGGCGGCCCTTGCCGGCCGCGAGCGCCGCCGCCACGCAGATCGACACGTCGATCGCGCCCGCCGCGACGCGGCGGGTCGGAGCCGCCGGCATGCCCGGCTCCGGCAGTCGCCCGCGTTCGCGCAGGAGATGCAGGCGCATGACAAAGTGGTGAAACGGAAGCTGCGTGAGCGCGTAGAGCGGCATGGGCAGCCGTGGCCGGTATCCCTCTACCGTTGCGCTCATGCGCCCCCCCGCCGCAACGATGCGGAGACGCCCGCCCGCTGCGCCCACGGCGAGCCCACCTTCGATCGGCATGTCGACACTCGATCGGGCTGCCTTCCCGCGTCCGAAGCGAAGGATCTCGAGCCGGCCCAGCCACAGGGAGGTGGCGCGCGAGCGCACGAGGCCGAACGTCAGCGGCGCCATGTCATCGAAGAAATCCTCGCGAAGCTCTCGTCCGGTGACTCGACGAGATGAGGCGACCGAATCCTCGACCGTCACGCGACCGTCGCTGCTGATCACAGGAGATATGTTGATCGCTCGATGGCCACGCTCGAGTTCACCGCCTCGGTGGACATGCACACGACGCCAGAACGCGCTTTCGACTATTTTGCCGACCACCGACACGTGGCTCAGGTGTTGCAGGGCGTCACACGATGGGAGCCGATCGGCTCCCACTCGATGGGAGTCGGCGCGCGTTATAGGGTCGAGCTGGTTGCCATGGGCTTCCCGCTCAGGAGCGTGCTGCGCCTGAACCGATGGCGGCGGCCGGACGAGATCGGCTGGATTTCCGAGTCGGGTCTCATCAAGCAGGAGGGAGATTTCACGTTCACCAAGGCGCCGGACGGCGTTCGGGTCGATCTCCGTATCGCCTATGCGCCGCCGGGCTCGGTGATCGGCGAGGTCGTCGCCCGGCGCCTGCACGGGATCGTCACGCGGCGCCTGCACCGCGCCATGGAACACATCCGCGACGCCCTCGAAGCCACGCCGCCCTAGAGTTGATCCCGTGCGTTTGAGCCGCGAGGCGCAGGGGATCCTGGGCCGAGCCCGCATCGGCATGCTCGCGCTTCGAGCCGCCCGCCTCCCCCTGGTCAACCCGGCCGCATACAGCTTCGCCGCGGGATCGGTCTGGATGACCACCTCCCGCTACGCGGCCAAGAACCTGCTGGCGAGGCGGGATCCGCGCGCGGCGTTTTTCGTCGATGCCGGCGCCAAGGCCGTGCTCATGCGCGGCACGCTGGAGGTCTTCGATCCGCTGTCCATCTCCGATGAGGTGCGCGCCGCGCTGAGCGGGCCCGGGTTGTACCTGGGGATGGCCGAGTACGCGCTGCGCAACGCCCAGTTCGTGGCCGGGTATGTGCTGGACATCATGCGTCTGCCGCGCGAATGGATGCCCTACAACCGCATCGTGCTGCAGCTGCACCCCAACGACGTCGAGGTGATCGATGTCGGCCCCTTCCCGCCGGCGCAAGCGGCCAGGGTCCCGGCCGTGCCGGCTGAGGTGAGCCGCCGGCTGGCCGGGGTGCCACGCGGCTACGCATGCTGGTTCGAGGGCGGCGCGCCGGTCATCCGCCCGGCGCTCTGGGAGGTTGACCGCGGCACGGTGATGCTCGCGCCGCCCGGCGGCCACCCCCGCGCCGGGTCTGCCGGCGCGCTTGTGGTCGAAGCGCATCACAGCTTCCGGCCGTCGCTCATGGTCGGAGCATGCGTGCGGGGCACGTTCGGCGGCTCCGCCGATCGCGCGGCGATCGCCGAACGCTACGCGATCGATCCGTCGGACGTCCCGGCGGCCGCCGAGCTGCGGGTGGAGCGGGTGACCTCATGGCGGGGCTTTGCCATCGCCACCGCGGTTCCGAGGGCGGCGCGCCGCCTGCGGATGGCCGAAGGCTGATCTTGGCCAAACCCGCGGCGCCTGGGCTGCGAATCCGGCGCTACTCGGCCGGCGAGTGGACCGAGAGCCCGGACGCCGTCGTGACGGAGGAGCCGCTCCAACTTCTGCTGAACGGCGAGCCCCTCGCGGTCGTCATGCGCACTCCCGGTGCCGACATCGAGCTTGCGCTTGGGCTGCTGTACGCGGAGGGGATCATCAGGTCGGCGCAAGACGTCCGCGGCATCCGAATCAGCGCCGAGGCGGGTGAGACGGAGGCCAGGCTGAAGGTCGACTCGGTACTCGTGGAATCCAACCAGGTCGATGTGGAGCTCGCGTCGCAGCCGAGGCGCCGGCCGGAGCGCTCCATGCTGGCGAGCTCCGCGTGCGGTGTGTGCGGGACGCAGATGATCGAGGACCTGCGCCGGGACCTTGCCGTCCTCCCGTCTGGTCCAGGGTTCGACCCGTCGCTGCTCCCGGGCCTCGTCGATGCTCTTCGTTCCGGCCAGGGAGTGTTCGAGCGCACGGGGGGCCTCCACGCCGCCGGTCTGTTCGATGCGGAGGGCAAGGTTGGCGCTCTGCGCGAGGACGTCGGACGCCACAACGCCGTCGACAAGGTCGTGGGGCGGCTCTTGCTCGACAGCCACCTGCCGGCCTCCGACAAGCTGCTCGTCGTGAGCGGCCGCGCGGGCTACGAGATCGTGCAGAAGTCGATCGGCGCCGGCATCCCGGTGTTGGCCGCGGTCGGGGCTCCGTCCAGCCTCGCAGTGGCGATGGCGCGCGAGTTCAACCAGACCCTGGTCGGATTTCTACGTGGCGACCGGTTCAACGTGTACTCGGGCCACGAGCGCCTGACACGAGGCGCTGAGCCGTCTCCCGGATAATCTGACCGTGCTTTCGGTTGTGGCCGCCCGGCCGGCCATTAGGGCGGCCGTGATTGCGACCTATGTCCTCCTGGTGGAGTGGTCGCGGGCGTTGGTGTCGACAGCGCCGCATGTGGCGATGGCGGCGCTCGTCCTCGGAGGAGCTGCCCTGGTCTTCGCCGGCACCGGATGGCCGCTCGATCGGCTCGGCATCGGCCGCTCCCGCCTGCCCTTTCGGGTCCTCGGCGGGCTCGCGTTGGCGGTTGTGCTTCTACTTCCCGCGGCCGCCCGCGCGAGCGCGGCGCCCATCCTTCCCGCATTCCTCGTCTTGCCCGCGATCGTGGTCTCGGTAGGCGAGGAGATCGCGTTTCGGGGCGCGCTCTACGCCGCGCTCGAAGACTTCGGCGGGGCGCCGGTGGCGATTGTCGGCAGCACCGCGCTGTGGACGGCAGCGCATGCACTTTCGCATCCGCCCCAATTCTTGTTCGCTGTCGCTGCGGCCGGCCTCTTGCTGGCGCTGTGGCGATGGGCGTGCAAGGACCTGGTCGCCCCGATCATCGGCCACGTGATCGCGGACCTGGCGCTGTGAGGCGGCTCGGACTGCTCGCTGGAGCCGCCGCGGTCTACCTTCTCGCCGCCTGGATGGTGGCGCCTGGCTTCTACGACGGATTTGCTCCGCAGCAGCCTTACAACTGGGTCTGCCCGCCGGTCCACGTCGGCGGGAACAAGCCTCCGACGTCGGGCCACCTCGACATCAAAGTAATAGGGGGGGTCAGCGACGCCAACGTCGCCTATACGGACGACGGCCAGGTGCTGATCGACTTCCTGCCCGGGGCGTTCGACGCGACCGGCAAGACGTCCATCTCAGTCGACATCAAGCCGGTGAGCCCGTGCCCGAAACCGCCCGGCATCACCTTCGCGACCAACACGTACGTGCTCACGGCGGACGCGCCGCTGGTCAAGAAGGCGAACATCGTGATGCGCTACTCGGACATCATCCCGGCGCCGAGCACCGTTTACCAGTCGACGTCCGCGGACGGACCGTGGCAGTCGATCGGCGCGCTCTCCGAGTCACAGCCCTTCACCGTGGATACGACCTTCGACAAGTTCGGCTACTTCGCCGCCGGCTACCCCTCCAACTCCGTCTCGCATGGCGGCCCGACCAGCCAGCTCCTGCCCATCGCGATCGCGGTGCTCATCGTGGGGGTGCTCGTTGCGGGCATCCCGCTGGCGATCATCCGCCGACGGCGCGGGGCCGGCGAGATGGAGGATGCCGACGACCAGGACGGGTAGTGACCTTTGTCGTCTCGGCGCTCACTCCTCGTATTTGATCGCTTCGAAGAGGGTGCCGCAGCGCCGGCAGCGGTACTGAAGGGTCATCGCCTGCGTGCCGAAGAGTGAGATCACCTCGGCGTCACGCGCGCTGCAGTGAGGGCAGCGCGGGTCGGCCCTCGGGTCAGCTTTCTTTCGGCTGGGCCGTGGCGGGGGCAAACCTTTTCTCCTCGAGGCCGCGAAGCATGCCGAAGGTGCGCTCATCGATCGCGCCCAGCCGGCCGCGCCGCCGGATCGGGTCCCAGTGGTTCCAGTCGATCTTGAGGTTGGGCGCCTTGGTCTCGAGGCGCTCCTCCAGCCTTGCTTTGAGCTCGGCGGGGCCCATGCCGAGGCGGCCGTCGTCATGGAACTCCGACGTTTCGCCGCCGGGTGGCCCGAACCACTCGATCGCCTCCTGCCAGGCCTGCCGCAGGGGGCGGGCGTCGATTCCCGAGCGCAACCAGCTACGGCCGTGGAGGAAGTGGTAGCGCTCCTCCATGAGCATCTTCCGTAGGCGGTGCTGCAGCACCTCGACCGATCCGCCGACGCAGGCCTCGATCATCACGGTGAAGGCGGTGTCGAGCACCGAGTTCGCGGCCACGAACTGCCCCCACTCGGTCCAGGGCTCGTCGAAGTAGGGGAGGGAGCGGATGCTGCTCGCATCCCTCTCGCGCTCGGGGCCGCGCGGGTCCTCGCCGAGCGGCTCGAGGCAGCCGTACAGGACGCGGCTGTGGCCGAGGTCGTCGAGGCCCATCGCCGCGGCGGCGATATCCGCCTCCAATGACGGAGCGCGGGTGGCCCATTCCGCGTAGCGCAGGCCGAGCATCTGCTTGTTGTCGGCGATGCTCAGGACCAGGTCGGAGAGACTCATCTGGCTCCTAACTATCCCAGCCGGAGGACCGGGAAGAGGAAAACGCCAGCTTAACTTGACTCTCCAAACAAATGTTCGTATACTCTCTTCATGACAGTGGGGTGCGGGGGTGGTGTATCAGGGGAGCTGCTCGGTTACAAGCTCATCGGCCTGCAGCATGCCATCGACAGCCTTGAGCTGGAGTTCGCCCAGACCGCGGCTGAATTCGCCCGCACCGACGAATACGACGAGCAGGGCTCGACCAGCCCCATCGATTGGATTCGCCATAACTGCCATGTGACCAGCGTCGCCGCCGGCGCGCGCCTCGCCGTCGGCAGGAACCTGGAGCGGCTGCCCGAGAGCGTCCAGGCGATGCACGGTGGCGAGATCGGTTTTGCGCACCTCACGGTCATGGCACGTACTGCCGACGCGGTGCCCGCTCGCTTCCAGGAAAGCAAGCTCCTGAAGGACGCAAGCGAGAACTCGCCGGGCAAGTTCCACCACATCTGCCGTCACTTTCGGCACGCGGCCGACCCCCAGGGTTACGCCGCCGACCAGGCCGAGCAAGTCGAAAACCGCAGCTTCTCCCTGAGCATGTGGGACGACGGCTCCTACCTGCTGAGCGGGGTCCTCGACGGCGTCGGCGGAGCGGCCTTGCGCACGGCGCTGGAGCCGCTGGCGCGCAAATCGGGTGAGCACGACACGCGTAAACCAGAACGGCGCCTGGCGGATGCCCTGGTCGAGCTGGCGGAGGGCGGTATGCAGCAGCCACAGATCCAGGTCACGAGCTCGCTTGAAACCCTGCTCGGCCTGGCCGGCGCGCCGGCGGCGGAGATGGCGTTCTCGCTGCCCGTTTCGTCCAAAACGGTTGAGCGTTTCGCCTGTGACTGCGGCGTGACTCGCATACTGCTCGGCTCGGAATCGACCGTGATCGACGTCGGCCGCTCCAGGCGAACGGTGTCGGGTCCGGCGCGCCGGGCGCTCGACGCTCGCGACGGCCACTGCAAGTGGCCGGGCTGCGACCGGCCGGCGAAATGGAGCGCGGCGCATCACGTTGTGCACTGGATCCATGGCGGATCGACCGACCTCGACAACCTCGTGCTCTTGTGCCATAGGCACCATTGGATGGTCCATGAAGGCAAATGGCAGATCGTGCGCAGCGATGACGGCCGCATGCTCACAATCCCACCGACTGCGCAGTTTCACCGGCTGGCGCGCGGGCCCGACTAACCTGCCGGCGCGCGACCTCGGATTATTCGCCCGGCTGCCAGAGCTCGATCACGTGGTCCTTGCGAACTATCGCCATCTCGCACCATCGTTCCTCGTCGTAGGTCGCGCGGGCATAGGCCATGGCGAGGTCGTCGTCCGGCGCCACGACGCTGCCGACCTGGTGGAGCGGCTCGACCCGGGTCTTGCGCGCAAACACCTCGTACTCGACGGCGTCGCCGCTGACCCGCTTGTACTTCGTCAAACAGCGAGGCCCCAGGACTCGAGCGCATCCCGCCCGGCCTGCGTCAAGCGGGCACTCGTCCACGGCGGATCCCAGACCACATTCACCCGAACCTCGCGCACGCCGTCCTCGCGCAGCAATCGCTCTCGCACGTCCTCGAGGATGAATTCCGACGCCGGGCAGCCCATGGCCGTGAACGTGAGGTCGACCTCGACCACTCCGTCATGCTCGTCGATGCCGTACACGACTCCCAGGTCGACCAGGTTGACCGGCATCTCGGGATCCTGGACCTCAGCCAGGGCCGCCCAGAGTCTCTGTGTCATGACCCGTTCTTGTGGTGCGTCTTGCGGAACTTGTGGAACTCCTCCTGGAACATGGCCACCATCTCGGCGTTGCGAGGCCCGCGGTCCCGCCAGCGGACGAGCACGTCGTCCCAGCTGATCGGCTGCTTGAAGTCCCACCGCTTCGCCTGCGCGTCGAACTCGCACGGAAACGGGTAGTCCAGCTCCCACACGTCCTTGCCGTCGCGAGTCTCTTTGTGCGCGGGGACGTTGATCCCGATCTGCTCGCAGTAAGGCACGACCGTCGAAAGCCACCATTGCCGCAGCTGGTCGTTGGTCAATCCCTTGAGCCGGTACTCGAGCTGGGTCGAGTGCATCTTCAGGTTGTCAGGCAGGCCGAACCATTCCACGCTGAGCGGGAACATCCAGTCGACCGCACGCTGCAGCTCTTCTTTCGCCGAACCACCCGCCGCGCTGATGCGCTTCATCCAGGTCCGCCCATTGCGGAGGTGGAAGTTCTCTTCCGCCATGACCTTGTTGAGGCCGCGCTTCCATGGGCCGTACGAGCACTTGTCGTGGATGTCGCCGAGGAGGCAGAAGCCGGCCTGGTCGTACATCCCGTTCGCGACCACCAGCTCCGTCCAGGAGTCCAGCGGCACGTCGAACGCGTATGGGTAGCGAAAGCTCTTGGGATCGCGGCTGAAGATCAGCTTCTCCTGGTCCTCACCGAGTTCCTCGAGGATGTGGTACGCGATGTGCGCGTGGGCCAGCTCGTCCTGGATGATCGCAATGCCGGTCATGAACGCGTTGATCGACGGCGCCCGCTTGGCGGCGAGGTAGTAGGCGGGAGCCGAGATCAGCTCGGTGTCGCCGGAGACGATGAGGGTGTGCTTGAGCTCGCGCAGGTACTCGGGAGTCATCTCCCTGGGGGACTCGATGACCTCGCCCGACTTGATCATCTGGTCGAACTCAGCCGGAGTTGGCATCGCCCTTCCATTCTCTGACAATCGAGGCGGGTAAAATCGTGTTCCCTGACCGGGCCGACGAGTCCTGGCCCGCACCGTGGTGGCTATAGCTCAGCATGGCAGAGCACCAGATTGTGGATCTGGGTGTCGCGGGTTCAAGTCCCGCTAGCCACCCTTCAGTCCACCCAAAATGGTCACTGATGACTGCGCGCGATTTTTATGATCAGCTCGCCGCTGACTACCACCTTGTCTACTGGGATTGGGAAGCCGCCATCGAGCGTCAGGCCGATGCGCTCGATCGGTTGATCAGAAGCGCCTGCCCAGGCGCTAAGGACATTCTTGACTGCTCTTGCGGCATCGGGACACAAGCGATTGGCCTCGCGCGACGTGGCTACCGCTTGCACGGAACGGACATCAGCGAACGCTCCCTTGATCGAGCGCGGACAGAGGCGGAAAGGCTCGGTGCAACGATTTCTTTCGGGGTTTGCGACTTCCGCGATCTCAGCTCGGTCGACGGGCTCTTCGATGTGGTGATCTCGTGCGACAACTCGATCCCTCACATGCTGACCGACGACGATCTCAACAGGGTTTTCGCAGCGATGTACGCGAAGCTGCGTCGAGGTGGGCTGATCGTGATCAGCATCCGTGATTACGACAAGGCGATGATCGAGCGTCAACCTACAGGTCTTCCCGTGATCCATGCGGGACCCCCGCGCCGAGTCGTCGTCCGCCTCCATGACTGGGACGCTCCAGACAGTCCGATGTACACCGTGCGGTTCCTGGTCCTCACGGAAGGCGAGTCGGGGTGGACGGTTGAGCAATACAGCACGCGCTACCGTGCGCTGAAACGATCCATGCTCAAACGGGCTGCCGAACGAGCAGGGTTTGTGCGCATCGCCTGGCACACTGCCGAAGAAGTTCCGTTCCACCAACCGGTGATGACGGCAAAGAAGTAGGGACTCCTTCCCTGCAAAAGAGTCCAAAACGCCTCCAGTATCGGTTATAGTCAACTCTATTCATTAAGGAGGACTATATCGATGGCTACAGTGGGTCAGGTCTTGGACGAGGGACTTGAGCAGATCGAATTCCTTGCGACGGCCGCCACCACCGGCGGCGAACTGGTGAGGGGCCGCGTGAGCGTTGCGCCCGGGCGGCCGGCGCCCCCCGAGCACTCGCACCCAAAGCTCGAGGAGCGATTCATCGTCGAGCAGGGGGTAATGGGATACACGCTGGGCAGCATGCGCCGGGATGCCAAAGCCGGTGACCTCGTCGTCGTCTCACCCGGGACGAACCACACGTTCTGGAATGCGGGCCCTGGCCAGTTGATCGTGGTCACCGAGATTCGCCCAGCTTTGCGGTTCGAAGACTTTGTGGAGACGATCCACGTCCTGATCCGCGACGGGCGACTATCACCTGGCGGAAAGCGCCCGAATCCCCTTCTCATCGCGGTCGTCGCGATGGCGTATCGAGATGAGTGGCGGCTGACGAAGCTTTCATCGCTGGCGCGGCTCCTGCTGCCGCCGCTGGCTTTTCTGGGCCGCCGAGCCGGCTATCGATCCCACTATTCAGTCGACGATGAGCACAGTTCCACTGACGTCCCGGCGACCGTATAACTCGCCAACGCGCGAAGCGCAGGCCGACGCGACGAAGCGCGCGATCCTCAAGGCGGCTCGGTCCGTCTTCTCCGAATCTGGTTACGCGGTCGCGACGATCGCGGCCGTGGCGTTGGCCGCGCGCGTCTCGGTGCCCACCGTCTACGCAGTATTCGGCTCTAAACCGGGCTTGCTGTCCGCCCTTGTGGCGGACGCAGGCAGTGACTCGGGCATCAGACGGTTGGTAGGCAGAGCCATGTCCGAACGGGAACCACGGAGGCGATTGGCAGCCATTGCGAAGGTGGTGCGCACGATCATGCAGGAGGAGGGCAGTCTCCTCAAGGTCCTCCGTGACGCCGGGACCGGCCGTCCAGAGCTGGAGGCGGCGAGGCGGCAGGGACATCTGCAGCAAAGAGAAGCGCTCACAGGCGCGCTCCGCTTGCTGACTGAAACCGGGTCGCTACGCGCAGGAATCACCTTCGAAGAGGCGGTCGCGACACTATGCGAGCTGGCCAGTCCTGAGTCCTACTCGCTCCTCGTTGATGAATTCGGCTGGTCGGCAGCGCGCTGGGAGCGCTGGCTTTCGGACAGTGCAGTCCGCCTCTTCATCGACTGACCCGGGCCCATCAGAGCGACAGACTCGAGCTCAGAATGCCGGTTCGACTATGAGGACGCCGCCTCGCCTCGCATCCACGGCGTCACCGTGATGCCGACCAGCAATCCCTCGGGGCTGAGCAAGCGGGTCACGACCTGGCCCCACGGCTCGGTACGGTTACGCACGAGCAGCCGGTAGCCCCGCTCCTCGAGCTCTCGTGTCGCCGCCTCGATGTCGTCGACGTCGAACTCCAGCCACGCATGCGGGACGGAGGTGTCAGCCGGCCATTCGCTGGTGCCGAAGCATGACTCTGCCGCCTGGGCGAGCGGCCAAACCGCAAACGTGTTGGCGCCCTTGACCTCCTCCGTGTGCAGGTACTCGCCCTCCTCCACCTTGAACCGGATGCCGAGCGCGTCCTCGTACAGCCGTCGTGACTCCATGACGTTGGAGGTAATCGGTCCGAAACCGGCGATGAAGAGCACTTTCATGAGTGGGGTCCTCCAGGCATCCAAACACAATTGTGGCGGGCGATTTGTGTGGCCATAGTTAGGGGCGTTGGACGTCAGCGCCGCTGAAGCGTGGATCCGCAAGCACGTCGAGCCGGCTGGGGCCATCGAGACGACTCACGATCGGCCATGGGCGACGGTGATGCGAGTGCCGGTCGCGGGTGGCGTGACGTGGTTCAAGGCCTGCTCGCAAGTTCAAGCATTCGAGCCGAGGCTGACCGCCGAGCTCTACGCCCGGTGGCCTGACCGCGTCACAGAGGTGCTGGCGGTCGACGAAGCGCGGCGCTGGCTGCTGCTCGGCGACGCCGGCATCGCGGTCGGGGAGCGGGGAAATCCACCCGAGGCCTGGCTCGAGGCATTGCCGTCCTATGCCGAGCTGCAGAAGGGAGAGACCGCATACGCTGTCGACCACATCGGCCACGGCGTGCCGGACCTGCGCATGGCGGCGCTGCCGGCGGGTTACGAGCGTCTGCTGGCGAGCGAGCTTCCAGTGGCGAGAGATGACGTCAACCGCCTACGGGACTTCGCGCCACGGTTCGCCGAGCTCTGCGCCGCGCTGGCTGAGCTGGGAATCCAGGAGTCGGTCCAGCACGACGACCTCCACATGGCAAACCTCTACTCAGACGGCGCCAAGCTCCGTGTCGTGGATTGGGGGGACTCATCGATCGGGCATCCCTTTTTCTCGCTGGTCGTGACGTACCGGTTCCTCGAGGAGGTCAACCACCTCGCTCCGGATGACCACTGGTTTCGCACGCTGCGGGACGCATACCTGGAGCCATGGGGGAGCGGATTGGAAGAGGCTTTCGAAATCGCGATCCGCGTCGGCTGGTTTGCCCATGCGATCGCATGGACCCGGCAGCGGGATGCACTTCCACCCGAGGCACGGCCCGGCTTCGACAGGGGGTTCGCGAACGTTTTGCGGCGGGCGGTCGCTCACACGCGTGGCTAGGCCGGCGCAGAATCCGGCCCAAGCGATCGACGCATCGCCTCATTCGTGACGCGACGCCTGCCGAACTCTGGAAGGTTCGGCCGGCTGGACGCGGCTTGCGCGCTTCCTAGCGATCTTGACCCTGGGTCAATGTCAAGCCCCACGTTGAGATGGGGCCGGGATGGTACCCGGCCCCAGTCCGTGTGCGATTGCGATCACGCCGCGGCGGCAATGCGTGCGGCCGGCTTTGGGGTCCTCACGCCGAACACGAGGAGGCACAAGACCATCGAGATTTCCGCGATTGCCGACGGGAGGGTGACGAAGGTGTTGATCTTTTCGCCGTAGTCGGGGACCAGGAAGACGGCGAGCAAGCCGACGAGATAGAACGCGCCTCCCGCGATGAGGAGAATGCCCAGGGCCTTCGGGAACATCGGTGACTTGTAGGCGAGATAGCCGAGGGGCACCAGCCACAGGCCGAAGAAGATCTGCGCGGCAAGGAAGCCGTAGTGGTGGATTTCGAGCAAGAGCAGAACGAGAGCACTCGAGCCTGCAGCGCCGAACGCGGCCGCGTAGGACGGGTCGGTTGCGACCCGCACGCTCTCGAACTGGAAGACGTCGTTCAGGCACACGATTGCGGCCCCGACAGAGACGAGAACGACCATTGCCCTCGCCGCGCTCTGGTGCACGTGCCTCAGCAATATGTAGAGGGTCATCGCGAGGAAGACCCACTCCGTCGCCTGGAACAGGTCGGTGACGACGCCGATGCGGACGAGTCCGGGGTTCGCCGCCACGTTCGCCGCTGTGGTCGCCGCGTTGCCCGGGACGTACACCTTGGTGAGCACGTAACCGAAAGCGAAGCCGCTGGTGATGCCGTTGAGCAGGTACAGGACTCCGGCGATCCTGGCGAGGCGCTTGGGTGAGGTCATGGGGCTCTCCTTGTCCCTGGAATGAGTTGGGGGCGGCCCACAACCGATAAACATACGATGTAAGCTTATGGCGTAAGTCTATACATACACCGTAAGCTTTGTCAAGAGGAGTCGACGATGCCTACCCAGACCCACCCGAGCGCCACGCCCCGCACCCCTTTGAGCAAGGAGCGGGTGCTGCGAGCCGCCCTCGTTCTCGCCGACGCAGGGGGGATCGAGTCGCTCACCATGCGCAAGCTCGGAGAGAAGCTCGGGGTCGAGGCGATGTCGCTCTACAACCACGTCGCCAACAAGGACGACATCCTCGATGGCATCGTCGACCTCGTTTTCAGCGAGATCGCCGTACCGTCGGCCCGAGCTGACTGGAAGGCGGCCATGCGCCGGCGAGGAATCTCGGCCCGCGACGTTCTGCTGCGCCACCCGTGGGCGACCAGCCTGATGCAGACGCGGACCAGACCCGGTCCCGCGACCCTACGACACCACGACGCGGTGCTCGGAAGCCTCCGGAAGGCAGGCTTCACGGTCGACATGGCCGCCCACGCGTTCTCGGTCATGGACGGCTACATCTACGGCTTCGCGCTGCAGCAGATCAACCTGCCGTCTCACACCTCGGAGGAGGCTGCGGAGCTGGCCGAGAGCATCCTCCGGGAGCTCCCCGCCGACGAGTACCCTCATCTCGCCGAGATGATCGTCGAGCACGCCCTGAAGCCGGGCTACGACTACGCGGAAGAGTTCGCCTTCGGGCTGGATCTCATCCTCGACGGCCTCGAGAGGCTCCGCGGATGAGAGCGGTCGTCTTCGACAGGTACGGACCGCCGGAAGTTCAGCGACTCGAAGATGTCGAGCAGCCCGTCCCCAAGGACGACGAAGTCCTGATCAAGATTCACGCCACGACGGTCACACGGACTGACTCCGGCCTTCGTTCGGGCAAGCCCTTCATCATTCGCTTCTTCATGGGCCTGCGCCGGCCGAAGCAGCGGATCCTCGGCACCGAGCTGGCGGGAGAGATCGAAGCTGTCGGCGGGGCTGTCAGCGAGTTTGCCGTCGGTGACGATGTGTTCGGCAGCACCAGCGCGTTCAGGTTTGGGACACACGCGGAGTTCATCTGCATGCCGGAGAGCGCCCCGCTGGCCCGCAAGCCGGCCAGCATGACCTTCGAAGAGGCTGCCGCGGTAACCGACGGAGTGGTCTTGGCGCTGATGGGCCTGGAATCGTCACGCATCAGGAGCGGACAGAGCATCCTCGTCTACGGCGCATCGGGATCAATCGGCACCGCGGCGGTTCAGCTCGCCAAATACTTCGAAGCCGACGTCACCGCGGTGTGCAACACGAAGAACGTCGACCTCGTGAGGTCTCTCGGAGCCGACAGGGTGATCGACTACATGCAGGAAGATTTCACCCGGAACGGCGAGACCTACGACGTCGTCTTCGACGCTGTGGGCAAGCACTCGTTCAGCCGCTGCAAGGGCTCGCTGAAGCGGGGCGGCGCGTACGTGGCGACCGACGGTTTCCGGAATCTCTTCCTGGCGCTGTGGACCTCGCGGATCGGAGACAAGAAGGTGCTGTTCCCGATACCGCCTCACTACACGAAGAAGAACGTGCTCTTCCTGAAGGATCTCATCGAAGCCGGGAAGTACCGCGCGGTCATCGACAGGTGCTACCCGCTGGAGGAAGTGGTCGAGGCGACCAGGTATGTGGAAACGGAGCAGAAGACGGGAAACGTAGTCCTGACCGTCAACGGCTCGGGTTAGCCGTTTGCCGTCCTCGCGTCGCACATCGGTGTTTGACTTCGCCGGGGGCGAGGCTGCCTTCCTCGCCCTGGCCGCCGCCCATCACAGGCGCTGCCTCGACGACCCGGAGTTGAGTCACGCCTTTTCCCACGGCGTGAGCCCGGATCACGTCGATAACCTGGCCGCCTACTGGGCGGAGGTCTTCGGAGGACCAGCACGCTATTCGGAGTCCCACGGCGGTCATTCGGCGATGCTCGGCATGCACGCCGGCACCGGCGCCGGGGATGACTGGGGCGCCCGGTTCGCTGCCTGCTTCATGCAAGCGATCGATGACGCACACCTTCCGGAGGACCCCGATTTTCGGGCCGCTCTCCGCGCCTACATCGAGTCGGCAGCGGCCGAGGTGATTGCCTATTCGCCGCCCGGCGCCAAGGTGCCGCCCTGCTTGCCGGTTCCGCGATGGTCGTGGGACGGTCCCCAGCCGCGGCCCGGCAGCGACTCGTCCTGAGTGGTTTCGTCGATCGGAGGGGACCACAGCTCTACGGGCAAATACAGGGGAATGATCGCGAAACAGCCGTAGGCCAAAGCCGCGTCTCTGGTCAGCGCGGCGAGGAATTGTTTGAAGAAGGCCCTGCCTCGCATTGCTAGCGTGCCTCATGCCGCGCAGGGTGCATCGCCAGGACGTTGACCCGCCACACGCCCATCGGCGCTCGCGCTCCCGTCGAAACAGTCGCAATGCGTCCCAGCGCTTCCAGGAACGCGGAGCTGGTCGGGAGGGAGGCTGCCTGCTCCTCGGTCTCCCAGAACGTGATCATCATCCCGTGGCCCGTCTCGCGATCCTCCAGGTTCAGCGCGCCTGCAAAGCCCGGCTCGCAGTCGAGGGCCGGAATGAGATGGTCGCGGACGATCGCATTCATCTCATCCCGTCTCTCCGGCGACGTCCCGCCTTGGACCAGCTGTGCGTACATGCTTCAACCTCCAATTAGAGTCATGCTCTAACTAATTATGGTGATACTCTAGTGGCGGTGGCCAGGACTGTCAAGCCCCGACGGAACTACAACCGGGCCGGCCGCGCGCAGGCGGCAGCCGCGACCCGCGACGCCATAGCGGCGGCTGCTCGCAGGTTGTTCCTCGAGCGAGGCTTCCCGGGCACGACCATTGGGGCCATCGCCGAGGAGGCCGATTACTCGCCCCAGACCGTGTACTTCCATTTCGGATCGAAGGGCGCGATCCTCCGTCACCTTGTCGAGCAGTCGAAGTCCGAGTTCGTTATCCCGCTCTATCAACGGTCCTTGGCGGCCGAGGACCCGCGCGAGCAGCTTGCCCTGGCAGTCCGGATCGGGCGCTTCGGTGGCGAGGCGGGCTGGGACCTGGTCCAGGTGCTGGGTTCGGCCCGAGGTGAGCCTGAGTTTCGGGAGCTCCTGCAGGGCCTCGAGAGGGAAAAGCAATGGGGCATCGGCAACCTCGTGGCCTCGATTGCCGCGCGTGGACATCTGCGTGCGGGCCTGACCGAAGCGAGGGCTGTCGACCTGCTCATGGTGTTGACCAGCGAGGAGATCTTCCACCTTCTCGTCGTCGGCCGGGGATGGTCTCCCGATGACTACGAGGCCTGGCTCACCGGGGTAGTTCAGCGGGAGCTGCTTGGTCCCCAGTAGCGTTTTCCTCCGCGCCGCCGTTATCCCCTCAAATGGCCAGGATCAAAATGGTCCAGGAGTCGGAGGCCCAAGGCCCGCTGGCCGAGCTGTATGCGCAGGCCAAGGCGCAGAGCCCGCGCGGCACCGTGGCGGACATCATCAAGACCATGAGCCTTCGGCCCGATTTCCTCGCCGCCATCGAGTCCGCCTCGCGGATGCATTTCTCCGACGGCGCGCTCACCCGAGCGCAGCATGAGATGGTCGCGTCCTACGTCTCGGCTCTCAACCGCTGCAGGTATTGACTGAGCTCACACACGTGGTTCCTGCAGTTGCAGGGCGAGACGTTCGGACAGGCGGCGCAGGCACTTCGCGAGGGTGACCTCGACGCCGCGGGGCTGGCCCCGCCGGAGCGGCTGCTGATGGATTTCGTCGGCACCATCACCCGGGCCGCCTACAAGGTTACCGATGAGCAGGTCCAGGCCCTTCGGGATGTGGGCTGGAGCGATGAGCAGATCGCCGAGGCCGCATACGACGCGGCCCTCTTCAACCTCTTCGTTCGCCTTGCCGACACGTTCGGCATCGAGCCACCGGCCGTCTACGAGCCGGCCGGCATTCCCGCCGCGATCACACGCGATCAACCCTGAGGCCGCACCTTCAGCCGGCGCGTTGCGGCGCCTGAAGACCAGGGGTTAAACTCGGTAGGTCGTTCAGCGGCATCGGTGTGTCGGAAAGGGGGAAACCATGCGAAGAACGCCCGTCTTGTTCGCCGCCGCGCTGGCATTGCTGATGGCAGCGCCGGCCTCAGCCGCGGGAGGTGACGTGCTCGTCTCCAACGGCAGCCCGCCGAGCCCGTTCTCCCAGAACAAGCAGAACGAGCCCGCCGTCGCCATCGACGCGCATGCGCCCAACGTCGTCGTCGCGGGCTCGAACGACGAAATCGACGAAGAGGCGTGCAACGCAGGCAACCCCACCAGGTGCCCATTCACCCCGGGCATCGGCGTCTCCGGTTTCTACTTCTCGAATGACTCCGGCAACACCTGGACGCAGCCCTCGTACACCGGGTTCACCGCGCGGAACTGCCTGGGCCCGGCCGCCTGCACGCCAGGCGCCGGCACGATCGGCACGCTTCCCTGGTACTTCGAGAACGGCCTGGTTGCGGACGGCGACCCTGCCCTCGCATTCGGACCCCGGCCCGGCGCAAACGGATTCAGCTGGGCCAACGGCTCCCGCCTCTACTACGCCAACCTGACGTCGAACTTCCCCGGCAGGGCCACATTCAAAGGCTTCGAGGCGATCGGGGTCTCACGCACCGACAACGCAGCCGCAGCGGCCGCGGGCGTGAAGTCCGCGTGGATGCCACCGGTGCTCGTCTCGATGCAGTCGTCCACCACCTTCTCCGACAAGGAGCAGGTGTGGGCGGACAACGCCTCGTCGAGCCCGTTCTTCGGCAACGTCTACATCTGCTGGGCGTCTTTCCTGGGCCAGGAGATCAGCCCCAAGGCGGCGCCGGCGCCCCTCCTCGTCGCGGTTTCGTCCGACGGTGGCACGACCTGGACGCAGCACCTGGTCTCACCGGCGGCGAACAACGGCCAGCGCAACCCGATGGACGGCTGCACGGTTCGGACCGACAGCAAGGGCAACGCCTACGTCTTCGGCGTCGGCACCAGCTCGTCCGGCGGCCACCTGCCGTTCGAGATGATGACCGTGTCCCACAACGGAGGCGCCACGTGGTCGGCTCAGACTCCCGTGGTCGGCCCGGTCGACCAGCCCGGGGTGATCGACCCCGTGCTCGGCCGTCCGACCATCGATGGCATCGCGGGCGCGCGCAGCGACCTCGCCCCGGCGCCCAGCGTCGACATCGCCAACGGCGCCCCGAGCGGGGCTGACGCCACCGACCGGATCGTCATGAGCTACGTCAGCGGTCCTCTGGCCACCCCGCATGTGTTCTTCACCGAATCGAGCGACCGCGGCGGGACGTGGTCGACCCCCAAGAAGATCGAGAGCGCGGGCGACCGCGGGTACTACACCGCGCCCGCCATCTCGCCGAACGGCACCGACGTATATGTCGTCTACAACGCTTTCACAACCCCGTACAGGACCAACACCTCCGATCCGCGCGTGCTGGTCGGCGTGGTCCTCCACGCTGACGTCGGGGCGTCAGGAACCGGAGCGTTCAGCGAGCTGCATCGCGGCGCTCCAGGCGATCCCCGTGCCACCAGCCAGAACAACCTTGTGGGAGAGTTCCTGGGCGACTACGTCTATGCGGCCGCGACTCGTACTTACGGGACCGCGGTCTGGAACGATGCGCGCAACGCTGCGGACTGCCCTGCCGTCGACGCCTGGCGCATGTCACTGAGGAATGGGACGGTCGTGCCCCGGCCCGCGCCTCAGCAGGACTGCCCTCCATTCCCGAGCACGTTTGGGAACTCGGACATCTTCGGCGCCACGATCCTCGACCCGACCCCTTAGAACTCGGCTCGTGAGGGGCGCCCGGCGGCGCCCCTCACCCTTTCAGGGCGCGGGGGCCAGTCCGGTGTAGTCGACGAAGATGAGCTGGTAGCTCCCGCCGTTCACCGAGCCGCCGAGGCCCCAGCTCTTGTCGTACGAGGCGCTCGTCTGCGACAGCACCTTGCCGGATGCGTCTCGGGTGATGAGCGTCGCCGTCCCGTGCAGGGTGACGCCGATCAACCGGGAGGCCTGGGTGGCGAACTTGGGGAGGAACAGCTGAAGCGTTATGGAGTCGAAGCTGTAGACCTTCTGGATGATCTTCCCGGACGCGATGTCCTGGTTGATGACGTCCGTGAACTCCTTGAGGCCGTCGTCGCTGGCGCCGCTTTCGGCCAGCTTCAAGTCGTGGGAGCGCCGCGCCTCGGATTCGATGACGAGGTCGAGCACCGCGTCATGAGCCATCTTGTCGGCGACCTGCTGCGTCATGGAAGGGTCGAACGCCGCGACGTTGGACGCGATGGTTGCGCTCGGGATGTGCGGGAGCATCCACACGCGGGACGTCGCGGACACCGGCCCCGAGCTGCTGATCGGAGGCAGGGCGGCGCCGGCGGCGTTTGCGGCCCAGACCGCGATGCCAGGCCCCGAGCCGACTGTCAGCGTGACCGTCGGCGTCGTGCCGTCCGAAAGCCCGGCCACCGGCACCGGGCTGTGGGTGGAGATGTCGGCAGCCACCGGCAGCACCCCGGCGAACACAAGGGCCACGGCGAGAGCGACAGGCACTCGCCACGCTCGACGGCCGGCCCCGCGGGCTGCATAGGCTCCCTCGAACGGGGCCAGGAAGCGGGCCAGCGCAAACCGCAGCGCGCAGGCGATGACCAGGCTGGCCAGGATCGCGGTTTTGGTCCAGAACTCCAGGGTGGTCGGGCCGAGGAGCAGAACCGCCAGCAGGGCCACGAGGATGCCGAAGAAGACACGGGCGACCTGGCCGTCCGGCACCGTCCGCGGGTCCGGGACCATGAAAAACGCGAAGATCAGGATCTCCGGCGACGTGATCAGGATCTGCCAGAGATCCCTTCCGCACAGGGGGGTCACGTGCCAGCTGGCGACCATGCAGTGGTCCGGCACCGGCGCCAGCGCGATGGCGACGAATACCGCGAATCCGGCCATGAAGCCGAGCACCAGGCCCACCAACCGCGGCTCGAGCGCGATCAACAGCCCGCCGCCGATGAGGATCGCGTAGGTCACGATCATCCACCCGCCCATCGGGATCCACCACAGGTCCAGAGGCTCGGTGTGCTGCGGGCCGAGGGCGACGAAGGCGAGGACCAGCGCCACGTTGGAGGGGTTGAAGATGTGCCGTCCCCGCCACCGGATCAGATACTTCGACGCCATGCCGACCGCAACCACGCCGATGAAGATCCAGATGCCGTTCGTGCTCCACCACTGGCCGTGGAGCGTGCCCGGGACGCGCAGGATGAAGGCCGTGCTGTTCCCGGTCAGCAACCCGCTCGCGGGCCAGAGGATGGTCCTGTCCTTGAAGAAGCTGACCACGAGCTCGATGAGGGCGCCGGCGGCGAGGCAGGCCAGGATCTGGGCTATCGAGAGCCGAAAGCCGAGGACGGTCTGCCCCAGGGCCTGGAGGGTGAGCAGCACGGCGGCCACGTGCAGCCGGGGGTCGCGGAGGCTCGGGAGGACGACTCGGTAATCGCGGCCGAACAGGTGAGCGAACCTGGGTTTCGCCTTGCCGCCGGCGGCAGGGCGACTGGAATCGCGGGGAGCCCTAATCCCCTGCGGAGGCGCGTCGGTGCTCGCCACAGTCGGGTAACGGTCATAGTATCCGTCCCGTTACAGAACTCAACGCCGTGGCAAGTAATGGCTTTTCACAGGTGAGGCGGGCTGCGCTGACAGCGGTGGTCGTGGTCGCGATGCTCGCCGCGGCGTCAGCCTGCGACCTACCTTTCGGCCTCGGAACCCCGACCGAGCGGGCCCTGGAGAGCGGGGCCGCCGCAACTCTCGGCTCGGCCACCAGCTTCGAGATCATCGGTACTTACACGGGACCCGGGGTCAGCTTGCCCGCCAGGGCCAGCGGTGCCCGCGAGAGCCCCGCGCCTTCATCGGTGACGTGGTCGATCGACCTGCAGATGACCCGGCCGAACGCCGAGCACGTGGTGGCGAGCGGGCCGAATGTCAAGGTCGAAGCTCTTGTCTTCGGGAATGTCGCCTACTTCCGTGGCCAGCAATTCCTGGCCGACCACATGGGCACCGATCCACTCTCCCGCGACCTGGTCAGCGCGGCCGGGAACGCCTGGTGGAAGGGCCCCGCGAGCCTGGCGCCTCAGCTGCCAGACTTCACCACCGGCACCGCGTTCAGGTCGACTTTTCTTGGGCCATCGGTGACTCAGCGCACGGACCATGTTTCGGTCGACGGCATCGACGCGGTGGACCTGTCGGGCCCCAGGGCGGACGTCTTCATCGCCTCTGCGGCCCCGTACCAGCTGCTGCTGGTGCAGCTGAAGAAGGGCGTCGTCATCGATGGGATCGCCGACGCGCAGCTGAGATTCACGAACTTCAACAAGGATTTCGGCCTGCAGCCGCCCACCGACGTCATCGATTTCTCGAACCTCTCCACTCTGCCTCCGATCTACACAGTCGTGAACGTCGACACCACGCGATGCGGCTCGCCGTGCGTGGTCTCGGCCGAGCTCAAGAACCTGGGCGGGATAAGCGGCGCCAGGGCGCCGTCGACGATCACCTTCACGATGACCGACGCCGCGACCGGGACGGTGATCGGAAGCTGCCAGGCGCAAGTCAAACCCGACGTCGGCTACAACGCGACGACCACGGTGTCGTGCACGATCGGCGCCTTGAGCGGTCAACCTCCCAACGCCGCCAACGTCACGGCCACACCCGATAACCCAGGCCGCGCCTGAGGCGCCCGCCTTTCAGGCGAGGGAGCGAGCGGCGACCTCGAGATCGATCACGAACGCGTCCATCGCCTCGTTGCGCGACTCGTCGTCGAGGGCTCGCAGTATCGACGACGGATGCACGGTGGCCAGGGCCGGCACACCGAGGGGCGTCGCGAGCACCTTGCCGCGCTGCTGCGTCACACGGAACGACGGACCAAGCACGGCCTGGGCGGCGGTCGCGCCGAGGAGCACGATGAGGCGCGGCCGCACCACCTTGACCTCCGCCTCCAGCCAGGGCCGGCAGGCACGCACCTGCTGGCTGTTCGGCTTCTCGTGGAGCCTGCGTTTGCCCCGCCGCACCCATCTGAAGTGCTTGACCACGTTGGTCACATAGACGTTCGCGCGCGGGATCGAGGCCCGCTCGAGCGCCGCGTCGAGCACGCGGCCCGCGGGCCCGACGAAAGGCCTGCCTTCGATGTCCTCGCGGTCGCCGGGCTGCTCGCCGACCAGCATGAGCCTGGCGTGCTCAGAGCCCTCGCCAAACACCGTCTGCGTCGCGTTGCGCCAGAGGTCGCAGCCCTTGCATGCGCCCGCAGCCTCGCGAAGCCGCTCGACGCTGGGCTCGTCCGGCACCCACTCCTCAGCACCCATTCAGGAGGGCCGTCAGCTCCGGATGGTCGCGGATTCGATCCAGGTCCGGATCGGTCTGGGCGTGCGTCTTCAGCGACGGATCGAGCTCGAACGCATGCTTGAATCGCAGCACCGCTTCGTCCTCGCGACCGATGCGCACATAGAAGCAGCCGAGGTTGTACGTCGAAGCGGCGACCGCGTCGGGCTCCGGAAACTGGGCCAGGTCCAGACCGTGAACCCAGAGCTGCGCCGCCTCGGCGCCTTCCTCATCACCTTGCTCGAGGTGCCAGAACATCAGGTGCTCGGCCACGTGGTGAACATGGCCCGGGACCGTCTGCCAGAGGACCACGCCCGGGGATCGCGGGCGCGGGTGAGGCTTGACCAGGTCCTCGTCAGAGCAGGCGGCGATCGCCGCGTCGAGCGTGTCGTATGCCGACCGCGCGTTCGCTTTTACCTCATCGGCGGTCTTGTCCCTGTTTGCCGCGTAGACCCGAGCGTTAGACCCCTCGACGTCGTCGTCCATCGTGGGCGCTTCGGTCCCGGTGCGGCCCGCGTCCAGCAACCGCGCCACGTTGATGCGCCATGCAGTGAGATGGGCGAGGTGGTCCTTGACCGTCCACAGGCCCGGCTCAGGCGGGGGTGAGTCGTCGCAGAGGGCCAGGAACTCGTGCTCGCGTTCGCGTGCGGCCGCGATCGTCGCCAGCAACCGCTGCCGCAGCCCGCGGGACTCCACGCTGCGAAGTTACCGCTTCGAGGAGGCGAACTCCAGCGCTTCTTTGGCCAGGATGAGCCAGCTCGCTTCGCGACCAGGAAGGACGACCAGCCATTCCTTCATGAGCTTGCCGTTGCGGCGCGGATCGAATCGCGTGCCCTCGCCCGCGGCGACCAGCGCATCGACACGCTGCCGAGGCAGCTTGACGACGAACCGATCGCCCGAGGCGAGCATCGCGAAAATCCTGTTGTCGACTTTCAAGGCGGCGGCGCCGAAGCCCCTGCTCGACGCCCCCGGGTCTGACTGCGTGACGCCCCGCCTGCCGCCCAGTGCCTCGACGATGGCCGCGTAGCGCTGCGAAGACGTGACGCTCACGCCGCCGAAGCCTCCTCGATACGGACTGGAATCGCCACCGCGGGATGCTTTCGCCGGCTGGTGATCGCGAGCGCGGTCACCGCGCCCAGCAGCGAAAGTCCAGCGCCCACCGTCATGGCGGAGCGGAACCCGGCGGCAACGCTGGCCGGGGCGCCGAGGTGGCCGTTGGCCGCGAACACCGCCGCGAGGATCGCGATGCAAAAGGCGGCGCCAAAGCGCTGCAGGGTGTTGATCACCCCAGACGCCTTGCCCATGTCGGCCGGCAGGACGGCGTTCATGGCCGCGGTTGGCGTGGTTGGCAGGGCCATCGATATACCGACTCCGGCGACGATAAAAGGGAGGACGAGCTCATCGTATCCAACGCCAGCTGTGGCGACGCGCGCGATCCAGCCCAGGCCGACGGCCTGAAGCGCCATGCCGGTGACGATCAGGGGCCTGGCGCCGATCCGGTCCGACAGGATGCCGGCCAGCGGCGCCACGACGAGCGGGGTTCCGGTCCACGGCAGGAAGCGCAGGCCGGTGGCGAGAGGTGAGTAGCCGAGACCGAACTGGAAGTACTGCGAGGTCAGGAACGCCGCCGACGCGATTGTTCCGCTCATCAGGAACGCGGTTGCGATGGCGGCGGAGAACGTCGGGATCTTGAACAGGCGCAGGGGCAGCATCGGCTCCGCGATCCGGCTCTCCCAGGCTACGAAGGATGCGAGCAGCACCACGCCGAGGCCGAGTGTCATGACCACCTCGGCGCTGGCCCATCCGACATCGTTGGCGCGGACCAGGCCCCAGACGATGCCAACGGCGCCGCCCGACACCAGCGCCAGGCCGGGAACGTCGAGCCTCGCCGGCCGCCCCTTGCTCTCAGCCAGGCGAATGGTGGCGAGGACGGCGGCGGCCAGACCGATCGGCACGTTGATCCAGAAGATCCAGTGCCAGCTCAAGCCCTGGGTCACCGCGCCGCTGACGAGGGGGCCGGCCGCAACGGCCAGGCCCCCGATGCCGCCCCAGACGCCGACGATGGCGCCGCGCCGCGAAGCGGGGAATGACGTGGTGAGGAGGGTCAGGCTGAGTGGGGTGATGATCGCGGCGCCGAGTCCCTGCACGGTCCGCGCCACGATCAGGGTCTCCATGCTCGGCGCCATCGCGCACGCCGCCGATGCGGCGGCGAATACCACGAGGCCGACGGTGTAGACGCGACGCCGGCCGAGCCGATCCCCGATGGCGGCCGCCGTGACGATGCCCGCGGCGACGGCCAGCGTATATGCGTTGACCGTCCATTCCAGCGTGGACAGGCTGCCGCCGATCTCGCGGTGGATTGCGGGCAGGGCCGTGATGACCACGAGAGCGTCGAGCGAACCCATGAAAAAGGCGACCGACGTGAGGGCAAGCGCCCAGGCTCCCTGTGATCGTGGATGCGGTTGCTGGTCGACCATCTGGCGCAGTCCTCCTTGAAAAGGCCCCGCGCTGACTTTGTCGCGGGCGACTAGAAAGTAAAGTATCTAGACTAGAAAGTCAAGTAGTCGCTGGACTTTCTGAACCAAGGAGGCTAGACTGAGCTCTCGTGAAGTCGTACCGGGAGTACTGCGCGGTCGCCCAGGCGCTGGACGTGGTCGGGGAGCGTTGGACGCTGCTGATCATTCGCGAGCTGCTGATTCAGGGCCCGAGCCGCTACACCGACCTCCGGAATGGGCTGCCCGGCATCGCCACCAATCTGCTTGCAGAGCGCCTGCGCGAGATGGAGCAGGCCGGCCTCATCCGGCGCGAAGAGGCGCACCCACCCGTGGCGACGACGCTGTTTCATCTGACCGAGCGGGGCAGGGAGCTCAAGCCGGTCGTCGATGCGCTGGGGCGGTGGGGCGGGCCACTGGTATCCCGGCCGATCGGCGACGATGAGTTTCGCAGCCACTGGCTGGTCCTACCGATCGAAGCGCACCTCATCGACAACACGCCCGAGCGTCCCCCGATCACGATCGAGCTGCGCACGGGTGACGAGGCGATGCTGGTCGAAACCATTGATGGGAGGGTCCGCGCGCGCCCGGGCAAGGCTGATCATCCGAACGCCGTGCTCACTGGGACCGGCTCCCAGGTCATCGGTCTTCTGACCGGTCGTCTGGACCTGGCCGAGGCGATGCGGCGGGGGCTCCAGGTCGAAGGCGATCGCGAGGTCATCGACCGTGTACGACCCAGGCCCGCTGAGAGCCGGTAGCCACTTCGAGTAAGCGGGCCTAGGCCTTCACCGTGCTGCCGGTTTCGGCCTCGTGGCGCGCAGCGTCCGTCGCCGGCGTGATGTGGTAGTGCAGGCGGAGCACCGGGAGGCCCCACCAGCGTAAGAAGTGGTCGGTGCGAACCGAGCCGTCGGAGTCGGGATACACGTGGAAAACCTCTGTGAGCGCCCGCACGTACCAGACGCGCAGCCGTCCTGACCCGGCTTCGGTCACCCGGTAGAAGCCAGGGTCTCCGAAGCGCCGGCCGGACGAGACCAGCTTCAGCGAGCCGTCCGCCTGGGCTTCGGGCCGAAGCAGCACGGTAGCGTTGCCGCGCACCACCGGGAACACGGTCTTGACGCACGGCTCATGCCCGGGAGGCGAGGCCGTCGAGTACAAGCCCGAGTAGATGACCAGGCCGCTGGCCAGGTTGCGGCGAAGCCAGCTGGTGAAAACCACGCGCCCCGACCCATCCACCAGCTGCTCCACCTCGCTGGTCATGCCGCGGGCGGTCTCCAGCGGGTACATGGGGAAGTTGAGCTGCTCCATCCGCCGGCTGACGAAGGTGATCAGCGCCCAGCCGAAAGGCCAGAAGAGCGGTGACCACTCCGACCAGACGTCGAGGCGGTAGCGACCGGTGTGCTCGTAGAAGTCGCGCACCGACGGGTGCAGCCGCCCGGAGTCGAATGTTTCGCCATCGAGAAGGGCGCAGGCCGGCAGAAGCCCGAGGTCGCCGCCGGTCCGCACAGCCAGGCCGGTTGCCGCGGCGATCGAGCGGTGGAAGCCCGCGCCGATGCGCGGCGGGCCGGTTGGACCGTCCAGCCAGGGGATGCGGGTCCGATCCATGCGGCGGCCGAACATGAAGCAGAGGAACAGGATCACGGCCTCGGCCACGTCCCCGATCAGCCTTCGCACGGCTCCATTGTGAGCGTGAATGCAGGCTCTTCAGTCAGAGGTTGGCGATGTCGGTTAGGCTCCCCCGGGCATCAACTTGATCCAGACCACCGACCACGGCCAGGCGCGGGCCGTCTGGCACGAGCTTCTCGTCTATGCCGCCGACCACCTGCCGGCCCTGGTCCTGGTGGAAGCGGTCCGGAACCTCGGCGCCGTCGTGTGGGTGCCCGGTGTCGGCTACCTGGTCAACGATCCCGAGCTGGGTAAGGCGATCCTCGAGGACTCCGAAGGGTTCACGAAGACCGGACCGGGGAGCATGGGCTCGATGATCACCCAGGTGGTGGGTGAGAACGCCCTCATGAACATGGAGGGACCCGCGCACCAGGCGATGACGGCCAGGCTTCACGACCTGTTCTCGGCCGCCTATCTCGATGTCGTGTCGGGCCAGGTCCTGGCTGAACCCGCGGCCCGCTTGCGGCGCGAGCTGATCGAGGGACGCGACGTCGACCTGGTGAGCTTCATGCACCGGCTGAGCGGCAAGATGATCTGCCACATGCTCGGCCTGACGATCGATGCCGGGGACGAGACCTATGAGCGCCTCTGGTCCATCGGGTCCAGCCTGACGGCTCCGATCGGGCTCACCACGACCCGCCTGGATGATGCCGACGTCGCCTCCCGGCGCGCCCATTTCGACGAGCTGATGGATCACGCGCGCGTGTCGTTCGAGCGGAACGACCCAGGGTCTGATTCGATCATCCAGCGGCTGCACGACCTGGGCCTCTCTTTCGACGAGGTCAAGGGAGTCACCGCGGCCCTGCTCACGGTTGGAACGCAGACGGTGTCGGCGACCGTGCCGCGGGCCGTGGCGCTGCTCGTGGACACCGGCCAGCTCGCCCTCCTGCGTGCCCGGCCCGAGCTGCGCACCAGTGCCATCGACGAGGCTCTTCGCTATGTCGTGCCGGCCCCGATCATGCTGCGCAGCGTCGAGAAGACCAGGGTCCTCGGGGGCCACGAGCTCAAGGCCGGGCGCCGCGTCCTCATCCTCGCCTACAACCTGATGAAGCACCCCGGCTGGTTCCCCAAACCCCGCCGGTTCGACATCACGAGGCGTCATCACCGCAAGGTCAAATACCTGTGGTTCGGGGCAGGCTCACATTTCTGCCTCGGCTTCAACCTGGCCTATCGCGAGATCGGGTCCGTCCTCGAGGTGCTGGAGACGTTGCCCGCCGAGGTGCGGGTCGTCAGCCGCAGGTACGCTCGCAACGTGCTGATCCCCACCTATTCAAGGCTGGTCGTCCGGCTCGGCCCCGTCGCGAAAGAGAAGCACGCCGATGACGGCGATCCAGCCCAGCTTGGCGAGCAGCACAGCGCCCGAGAGATAGATCTCGCTGCCGAAACTTACGGGCGGAAGCGCCAGGTCGGCGACGGCCGTGGCGCCTCCTAGCCACCCCAACCACAGCGGCATCAAGCGGGTTCCGGCCAGGGCGCCGAAGGCGGCCAGGAGCAGGCACGAGAGCCCGATGCCGCTGCATATATAGAGGAAGTGCGTGGCGGTCACGAGCGTGGTCATCAGCCGGGTGTCGGCTGTGACCTCTGGGCGGTAGGCGGCCGCCGCGAGGGTGGCGCTCGCCCCCACGTTCCCGGCCAGAACCACGATGCCGCCGGCGAAGGCGGCTCCAGCGAGGAGGCGGCCACCGCGACCGGTCCTCTCCAGCGCCGCCTGCTGCGCGCCGATGAATGCCACGAACGCCAGGCCGGCGAAGAGACGGATGAAAATCGCAGCCATCACGCGCTCGCGGTGGCCGGCAAGGAAATTCGCGAGCTCAACGGCGGGGGCGCCCGCCGGCGGCAGCAAGCCTTGCACCAGGTTGGAGACGATGAGCAAGATCGCTGTCGCCGGGCCGCCGAGGCCCAGCAGCCGGACGCCGATTAAGCGGACGCCAGGTCTGGCCGCATGAAGAGCACGACGCTCACGATCCCGACCCAGATCAGCACCAGCAGTGCGGCGTAGAGGACGATCGGCTGCCCGAAGGCAAAGGGCACGAGGACGATGCTGATCAGGGCCAGGACAAGGCCCAGCCATGCCAGCCATTCGGGAAAGATCCCCGTCCGCCGGCTGACCAGCCAGCTTGCGATCAGCATCCAGGCGGTGCCCATGCCGCTGATCGCGTAGAACATGTGAACCGCGGTCACCAGCGCCGCGGCGACCGCGGGCTCCACCCCCTGTCCGGCCCGGTACGCGCCCGCCGCGATGGCCGCGGTCGCGGCGCCGCTGGAACCCAGCACGACGATCCCGGCGCCGAAGGCCACCATCGAAACCCTCGCCGTGCCCCGTTCCGCGCGCGCGAGCGCGCTCCACAGCGTGGCCAGGAACCAGATGAATGCGAACCCGGCGTAGAGCCGGATGTACATCGCGGCCATGATCCGGTCGTGGTGCGACGTGAAGAAATCTGTGATCTGCTTGGCCGGCGCGTTGGCGGCGGGAATCGGTCCCTGGATCAGGGTTGCGAGCACGAGGCCGGCGACGGCCAGCAAGCCCGTGAGCGCCGCCCAACGTTCCCAGCTGATCCGCCTCGCCCGCTGCAGTGCTGCCTGCAAGTCCGCGCCATCATTGGTCATTGCAGGCGCCCTGTCAATGACGGCAGGCTGCATCGAACCGTGCCAAAGGTTCAGTACGCGCACTGACGACGAAACCACCCGGCCGCTAGTAGACTGCGGGCGCCCGATGAACCATCAGGCTCGGTCGGCGGCGCTGCCCCGAGATGCCCATGTCTCCGCTCGACCCGGGCGCCGACTGGGCGGCCGCACCGTCGCAGCGGGGGATCTCGACGAGGCCACCAGGCGCGCCGCATTCGCGCTCTTCACCGCGGCGTATGAGGGCGCCGACTGGCCCCGCTTTCTGACCGACCTCAGCGAGAAGCAATACGTCATCCTCATGCACGACAAAGAGACGGACGAGCTCAAGGGATTCTCGACCGTCAGCGTGCGGGTGGAGCAGACCGAGCGCGGCAAAGCGATCGTCGTCTTTTCGGGCGACACGGTGATCGACCGCGATTACTGGGGACAGAAGCAGCTGCACAAACAGTTCTCGCTTCTGCTGCTCAAGCTGCAGATCGAGAACCCGCTGCGGCCCGTTTACTGGTTCCTGGTCTCGAAGGGATACAAGACGTACCTCACGTTGATCAACTCGTGTCCGGTCAGCATCCCGCGCCATGAGCGTGCGGACGACCCACGGATGCGGCGGCTGCTGGACAGCCTGGCGACCGCTCGCTTCGGGGCCGCCTACCAGGCCTCGACGGGGATTGCCCTGAACATCGCGCATGAGCGAGTGCGGATCGGGCTCGCACCCATCGACGAATCCGCGCTTTCGAATCCGCACGTGCGCTACTTCGCAGAGCGGAATCCCGGCCACGTGCGCGGGGACGAGCTCGCCTGCCTGGCGCTGGTGCGCAAGCGCGATGCCGCGGCCGTCGCGCTCCGGTCGGTGATGGCGCGGCTGCGAAAAAGGCGTCGCGCCGCTTGAGCGCCGGCCCCGGGCTGGCCAATCTCGGCTACCTGGCCGCGGCCGCGCCCGCGCGCCGGCGGTTCGAGCGCGCGCTTCGCAGGCCGCAAGAGGCGCAGCAGGACATCCTCTGGCGCACGATCCGCGCCTCGTCCGCGACTCGCTTTGGTCGCGAGCACGGTCTGGACCGCGTACGTTCGATCGACGACTGGCGGGCCCGCGTTCCGCTCCGCGACTTCGAGGGCTACCGGCCGTACGTGGAACGGATAGCGGACGGCGAACCAGGGGTGCTAACAGACGAACCGGTCGTCTTCATGGAGCCGACCGGAGGTTCATCGGGGGTGGAAAAGCTCGTCCCCTATACGCGCCGCCTGCTGGCTGAGTTCTCGGCGGCGACGCTGCCATGGGTGTTCGACCTGCTCAGCCGCCGTCCGCGGGTCCGAAAGGGCCGCGCCTACTGGGCCGTCTCTCCCCCGATGCGCCGGCTCGCGCGCACGAGCGGGGGCGTGCCCATCGGCAGCGATGACAGCGACTACTTCCCGGCCGTTGCGCGCTTCCTGCTGGGCCAGACCATGGCGCTGTCGCCCGCTGTGGGCGCACAGCTCGACGTGGAGAGCTGGCGCCATGTGACCCTGAAGGCCCTTCTGGGCACCGCCGACCTGGCGCTGGTCTCGGTCTGGAGCCCGAGCTTCCTCACGCTCCTTGCGGACGCGCTCGATGACAGCTTCCCCCGTCTGCTCGACGATCTCGAGAACCAGACACGGGCGTCCGAGCTGCGCAGGAGGTTCGGACGCCGGCCTCCGGAGGATCTCGGCGAGATCTGGCCCCGCCTCGCCATGGTCTCCTGCTGGACCGACAGCCACGCGGCCACCGCGTTGGGCCCGATGCGCCGGCGGTTTCCAGGTGTCGAGATCCAGGGCAAGGGGCTGCTGGCGACCGAGGGCGTCGTCTCCTTCCCGATCCTGGGCCAGCCCGCCCCGGTGGCCGCCGTCACGTCGCATTTCCTCGAATTCCTCGATTCCGACGGAGCGGTGCGAATGGTGCACGAGCTCGAGGCGGGTGGGCGATATGAGGTCGTGCTCACGACCGGCGGCGGCTTCCAGCGCTACCGCCTCAAGGATCTCGTGGACGTGGTGGGCCACCTCCAGGCCACGCCGATGCTGCGTTTCGTCGGGCGGGCGGACGGGGCGAGCGACCTGGCGGGGGAGAAGCTGACCCCCGGCCTGGTCAAGGCAGTGATCGAACGGGCGACCAACGAGCTGGCGCTGCGCTCGCGCTTCACCATGCTCGCGCCGCTGCCGGGAGAGCCACCGGGGTACCTGCTCTTCGCCGAGCTGGACGACCCGGGGCGCAGCTCCGAGCTGGCGGCTCGGGTCGAGGAGCTGCTGCTCGAAACCCACCATTACAGGCTCTGCCGGCAGCTCGGGCAGCTGGCGCCGGTACGGGCGATCCCGATCACGAGCGGAGCGCTGCGCTACGAACGGGTTTGCATCGACGCAGGCCAGCGTCCTGGGAGCATCAAGCCCACGAGCCTGGAGGCGTCCACCGATCGAAGCCTCAGGCTGGCCGGCGAGCTGATGTCGCTGCGGTGAGGCAGCAGGCTGCGCCCGAATCCGTGCGAGGCCCGGCGCCATCGGAGAGGCGCGACATCATGCGCTTCACCAGCGGGACGCTGAGCGAGAACTGGTACGTGGCGGCGCTGTCGAAAGAGGTCACGAGCAAGCGACCCACGGCCAGGACCGTGCTGGAGGAACCCCTCGTGCTCTTCCGGTCGACCGGCGGTCGGCCGGTCGCGCTGCTCGATCGCTGCCTGCACCGCAATGCGGCGCTCAGCGCCGGCCAGGTGTTCGACGGCTGCATCGGCTGCCCATACCACGGCTGGACGTACGACGCCCACGGCAGGTGCGTCTTCGTGCCGTCCGAGGGGCCGAAGTCGGATGGCGTGCAAGCGGAGGCGCCGGCCGGCCGGCCGGACCTCTTCGTGGAGTCGTTTCCGGCGCGCGACCAGGATGGAATGGTCTGGGTCTACATGGGCACGCCGGAGCGGGCGTCCGAGCGCGAGCCCTTCCGGTTCCCGCCCGCCGGCGAAGGCTGGATGTCGTACACGATGGTCACCGATTTCGACGGGGACGTCACCGACCTCGTCGAGAACTTCATGGACGTGCCCCACACCAGCTTCGTCCACGGGGGTTGGTTTCGCCGCCAGGGCAAGCCGAAGCGGGGAGAAGCGCAGGTCGAGCGCACGCGGGATTCGGTCCTCGTCGATTACGTGATTCCTGGCGATTCCATCGGCTTCAGCGGCCGGATCCTCAACCCCGACAACCGGCCCATGACGCACACCGACAAGTTCTTCATGCCCAACTGCACGCGCGTGGACTATGCGTGGGGCCCCAGGCGCGCGTTCGTGATCACGTCCCAGGTCACACCGATCACGCCCGTCAAGGCGCGCGTGTACACGGCGATCACGTTTCAGCTCGGACCCCTCAACTGGCCGGCCCGGATCGGACTGCCCTGGTACACGCGCGTCGTCATCAACCAGGACGTCCGAATCATGGCCGTGCAGACCGCCAACCTCGTGCGGTTCGGCGGCCGGAGGTTCCACGGCACCGGGGCGGACGTCATCCACCGGCACATCGAGGTCCTCCGGGAGCATGCACTCGCCGGCACGGAGGGCGATCCGCCGGCCCCAGCCGGCGATCACATCGTCTACTGGCTGTGACTTCCCTGGCTGGGCCGCGTACGTCGGCCGGGTCGGTCTCCATCCGTCTTGCGGCGGATGCCGACAGCGCAGCGCTTTGCGAGACATTCGCCGGCATCACCATGGACGCGGACCTCCAGCTCTCGATCCGGCGCGATCCGGACTTCATGGCGCTGTACCGCATGCAGACCGAGCGCTGGGAATGCTGGGTTGGCGAACGGGCCGGGAAGATCGTGGGGTTGGGTGCGCTCCTGGCCCGCGACGGATACCTGAGCGGAGCGCCGGTTCGCATCGGCTACCTCGGCGACCTCCGCGTGGCGCCGCGTTTGCCAGGCGGGCTCCGCCTCCTCGGGCAGCTCTATGGTCCGGTGCTCGATCGCTTCGCGGAGTCGAACGGCTGCGACCTGTTCCTGACCACCATCATCGCCTCCAACACCCGCGCCCTCCGCGCGCTGACCACCGACCGCAGCCGCCAGATCGGCATCCCGTCCTACCACCTGCTGCAGCGGTTCGACATCCGCGCCGTCCACCTGGCGCTGCCCAGGCTGCGGACAAGGGGACGCTACGAAGTTCGCCGCGCGTCTGAGCCCGACCTTCCCACCGTCGCCGCTTTCCTCGATGCTGATTCCAGCCGCCGGCCTTTCGGATATGTCCTCGACGAGGCCGAGCTCCGCCGCCGGCTGGCTCGGTGGCCAGGCCTTGAGATCTCCGATTTCTACCTCGCGTTCGACCGGCGCGGCGCCCTGGTCGGGTGCTGTGCCCCATGGGACGCCTCGCCCGTCAAGCGGACCGTGGTCACCGCATACCGGCGGTCGATGCGATGGGTGAGGAGGGCGCACGACGTGGCCGCCCCTCTGCTCGGCGTGCCCGCCCTTCCATCCGGAGGCCAGGCGCTCAAGTACGCCTATCTCACACACCTGGCCGTCCCCAGCGGCGAGCCCGCGATCATGCGAGCGCTGCTCGAGGCGGTGTATCGCGATCGCAGGGCACAGGGCTTCCACTTCCTCAGCGTCTGCGTGCCGGAGGCGGATCCACTACGCCCCGCCTACTCGGGCTTCCTGGCCAGCAACCTGCGGTCGAACCTGTATGTCGTCGCGGCGCGTGGACAGGCGCCACCTCAAGTCGACCTGACCGGCAGGCGTCCGGGATTTGAGATGGCGCTCGTCTGAGATGAGCGCGACCCTCGCGCGGACCCCTCCGGCTTCTGCACGAACCGCCCCCGCAGTGGGTGTTTGGAGCGGGGTTCCGAGCCTCCGCGATCCGCGAATCCCGTTCGCCCTCCTGCTGACCTTCTACGCGCTCGCCGGCACGCTCTGGCTCGGCTTCAACCGCAACCCGGAGCAGATCCTGATCACGGTCGTCTCGGCCTGTGGGCTGGACATGGCGCTCCACTGGCTGCTGCGGCAGCGCCGCCTGCTCGTGCCCCTGAGCGCGTATATAACCGGGCTCTCGCTGGCCCTGGTCCTGAACTATGCGCACGACTACTTCCTGCTTTTCCTACCTGTTTACCTCGCCATCGGGTCGAAGTACCTCTTCACCCGAAACGGCGGCCATGCCTTCAACCCATCGCTGTTCGGCGTCACCGCCACGCTGCTGTTCGCGGGATCGGTGATCTCGACGGCCCCGGCCTACCAGTGGCGCGGCAACTACGCGGTCTCCGCATTCATCGTCATGGCCGCGCTCACCCTGTTCGTCTTCAAGGTCGACCGGGCCTGGCTCGTGGGGACCTTCCTCATCTCGTACGCCTGCCAGACGGCATTGCGCGCGTACGTCATGCGTTTCCACATGCCCCCGGAAATGCTCTTCCTGGGCACCATGAGCTCGCCGCAGTTCTTCCTGTTCGCGTTCTACATGCTCACCGACCCGAAGACCTCGCCGTCCTCGCGCCGGGGGCAGGTGGGGGTCGCGCTCGCGATCACGATGGTCGACCTCGTGCTGCATCTGCTGCAGAGCGTCTTCACATTTTTCTACGCGGCGACCATCGTGCAGCTCGCGCGCTATCTATGGGGCCATGGACAGCACCTGCTGGCTCCCGACCGAATGCAGTACCTGCGGCGCTCGCTGATCAGCCGGCCGGTGCTGCAATCCGTCTCGGTCCTGGCCGCGATCGCGCTGCTTGGCGGCCTCACCTACACGCAGGTGCTGCGGCCGCAGGTCACGCTCAGCAGCGTCGGCTTCCGGTTCCAGGAGCTGAAGCCGACGACGACGGGCATCTCGGTCCAGATGGACCCTGGCGCGCTGAAGCTGGTCGACCCCCGGCTCCAGCACATAAGCAAATGGCTGCTGTCCGTCGGATCGTCGGTCGCCGCGGCGGACGTCACGCGCAGCGGCCGCCAGGATCTCTTTCTCACCAACCCGCTCGCGACCGCCGCGGACCGCAACCAGCTGCTCATCAACCGCGGGGGCTACCGGTTCGAACGCGTCCCGATTCCAGCCCTCGATGCGATCAGCAACGACCCGCAAACCTACGGCATGGTCGCCGGCGCGGTCTTCTTCGACTACGACGGGGACGGTTACCCGGACCTGCTGCTCACGGTCGCTTTCGGCCGGACGATTCTGCTTCACAACCTCTACGGATCGACGGGACGGGTCGAGTTCGAGGACGTGTCGCACGCGGCCGGCGTCGACGGCTACACGATCAGCGTCGCCGCCAACGTGCTCGACTACGACCACAGCGGCCGCCTCAGCATCCTGATCGCGAACGTCCTGAATCCTTACCTGCCGGGCTACACGTATCCGACCCAGCTCAGCATCTTCCACCTCCCTCAGCCCGCGTACCCGGGCGACCGGCGGATGTTCAACTTCATGCACAACAGCTGGTACGACGCCACCAACGGCGGCGGCTACGTCCTGTACAGGAACCTGGGCGGCGGCCGGTTCGAGAAGCAGGACGTCAGGAAGCTTGGATTGAGCGATACGCATTGGTCCCTGTCCATCGGGACCGGAGAGCTCAACGGGGACGGGTGGACGGACATCTACGTGGCCAACGACTTTGGACCCGACGACCTGTACATCAATGACCACGGGCACTTCCACCGCCAGGCCGGCGCCTTGTTCGGTGACGTCGGCAAGGACACCTACAAGGGTATGAACAGCTCGCTCGCGGACCTCGACCGGAGCGGCCGCCTGGACGTCTATGTCTCCGACGTGCACCATTCCCTGCAGGCGGAAGGCTCGCTGCTCTGGGTGAACCAGGGCGTCGATGGGAACGGCAACCCGATCCTGGTCGACGAGGCGAGCGGGCGCGGTGTCTTGAACGAGGATCGATTCGGTTGGGGCGCCGCCATCGGAGACCTGGACAACCGCGGCTGGCTCGACATAGTGCAGGCCAACGGCCACATCGACGACAGCCTCGACCGCAAGTACGCAAGCTGCCCGGACTACTGGTACATCAACGCCAAGCTGATGCAGTCGCCGCCCGAGATATTCACCTACGCCGACCAGTGGGGCGACCTGCGAGGTGCATGCATCTGGCCAAACGAGCCCGCTCGCGTCTACTACAACAGGGGCGCTGACGCCCGGCCCCAATTCGTGGATGTGGCTGCGCTGACCGGCCTCGGCAAAGGCTCGAACTCGCGGGGCGTCGCACTGGTCGATCTCGACAACACGGGACGTCTCGACCTGGTCATCACCAACCAGTTCGCGCCGCCGGCGGTGTATCGGAACATCGACCTCGGCAGCGCGTCGAACGAGCCGGCAGATTGGATCGGGCTGCGACTGATCGGCGACGGCGCGTCGTGTAACGTGGACGCGCTCGGGTCGACCGTGCGAGTGGAGACGCCGGGCGAACCCTGGCAGACGGCTGAGGTCCAGGCGGTCACGGGGTTCTCGGCACAGAGCGACTCACGAGTGCATTTCGGCCTTGGCCGGTCGACCGGCCGCGGCGTGACGGTGAGCGTGCGCTGGTGTGGTCACGCCGAGACGAAATACCAGGTGGCCGCCAATCAATACACGACGATCCGGGAGAGCGCCGCAGCAGGTTAGCCGGCTTGTTGGCCGGGCCGCCTGCGGCGCATGTATCGCACGGCCAGGACCGCGACGTAGGCGAGGATGACCACGCCGGCGACGACCAGGCCATAGCGCTCGACCTGGGTGACGAACCCCCTGACGTCAAAGGCCGCGCCGAGCCCGTAGCCGATGATCGTGAACGCGACGGCCCAGATGACGCAGCCGGCCAGGTTGTAGGCGCTGAAGAGCGGGTATCTGTAACGACCTACGCCGGCGGCGACCGCCAGGTATGTGCGCACGCCGGTGACGAGCCGTCCCAGGACCAACCATGGTGGCGCCTGCCTCGCGATGCGCCGCTCATAATCCAGCCGCCGCTGCGGGCTGAGGAACCTGGCCACCAGGCGGCTCCCCCCCAGGCGGCCGACCCAGTAGGCGGCGTGGTCGCTCGCGGCTCCACCGGCGGTGGCCAGCGCGACGATCTGCCAGAGGGGGCCTGACCGGGTGCCGGCCGCCAGCACGATGGCGATCTCGCCGGCGGCCGGGAAGACGTACGGGCCGGCGGCCGACAGCCAGAACACGGACCAGATGCCCATGGCGTCCACGGCGTGGCGGATGAGGTCCTCCATCGGTCGGTCAACACTATCGCCGGGCGCCCGTATCCAGGCTGCCCAAGCGGAGGTGAAACGACTCTCGCTACGCCTGGGTTGTGGCGCGCATCCGCAGGACCTTGTGAAGTCCCATCGCCGGCAGCCCGACGCGAAACATCAGCGGCAGCTGCGAGCGCACCGACGACGCGTCGACCACTATCGGCTCGACCAGGTGATAGTCGGTGCCCCGATAACGGAGCACACATTCACCAGCCGCGAGGATGTTGCGCGCCCACCCGGAATCCTGGCCGAAAGCGAGACTGATCCAGAAGAAATCTCCGCGCGGCATCGCGGTGATCGGGGTCGTGTACGTGCGGCCTGATCTGTGCCCGCGGTGGTGGAGCAGCGACCACATCGGGACCCAGCGCCCGCCGGCGACGCGCTTGACCAGCGGGTTGAAGATCCGGGTCAGCGGCCGGATGATCCTGTCGACGAAGCCCGGTACATCGGTCTGCTTCGGGCGCTTGACACTGTTGGTCATCGGCTCAACTTCATTGTTCATGAAAAGCAAAACGCGGCCAGGTGATAGTCTATTCCATCAAGTGATTGATTGAGCGCCAGAGCAGCGGCCAAGCGCGGACGTCCCCGGGCCTCGGACGTCGCCGAACCTCGGCGCGACGAGCTGGTGCTGGCCGCCTACAGACGGATCGCGGAGGCGGGCTTCGAGGGCCTTCGAACCAGGGACGTCGCGGCCGAGGCGGGGGTGAACATCGCCACCCTGCACTACTACTTCCCGACCAAGGAGGCGCTCATCCGCGGCGTGGTCGGCCACGCCATGGGCCGCTTCCGGACGGCATTCGCGCCAGGCTCGAGGCCGGGCGAGCAGCTGGCCGCCCAGCTCCAGGGGGTTCGCCGGCTGGCCAGGGATGAGCCCGAGCTGTTCGTGGTCATGGGCGAATTGGCCCTGCGCTCGGGGCGCGATCCGGCAATCGCCGCCATCTTCAAGGAGACCATCGAAGCCTGGCACACCACGCTTCGCACCCTCGTCGGCCATGCCCAAAGAGAAGGGTTCGTCGACAAACGGCTTGATCCCGACACGGTTGCCTCGTTGGTCATCGCGACGCTGAACGGCCTCTTCATGATGCCGGTCGCCAACACCGCTCCCAACCGCGTCGACAAGGCGCTCGGCCAGCTCGAGAGCTTCCTGGGGCTCGATTAGCTCCTGGGCCTACGCGGCCTCCTCGTGGGTTCCTCCTGACCGAGCGCGTCGAGCCGGGCAAGGACTCCGCTGACGTCGAGCCCTTCCTTGACGAGAGCGAACATGTTGCCCTCGCCACCTCGGCGGAGCCACTCCACCATGGCCTCGAACGAAGCCGTGACCAGGACCATGGAGAGCACTCGGACCTCGAAGTCCGCGGCATCGCGGCCGGTTCGTTTGGCGACTATGCCGGCAAACAGGGTCTGCGCCTTCTGCAGCTCCTCCCAGAATCGCGCGCGGACTTCCGGAACCTGGAGGGCGAGCATGGCCCGCGCCAGGATCGTCTCCGAATCAGCCTGGACGGCGCCGGCGAACATCATCAGCGCTCGCTCGATCGATTGACTCAACGGAACGTCGTGCGGCAGCGATGTCATGAACGATTCGAACATCGGGTCGTAGCGGTCGAACAGGACGACGTCCTCTTTCGCGGGGAAGTAGTTGAAGAAGGTGCTGGGCGAGATCTCGGCCGCGGCGGCGATCTGATCGATCGTCGTCTCCTCGTAGCCCTGCTCCTGGAACAGGCGCAGGGCCTCGCGCTGGATCGCCTCCTTGGTCTTGAGCTTCTTGCGCTCCCGTAATCCAGAAGGGCTCAAGAGGCGGCCTGCATCGCGGGTATCTCGTCGTCAGCTTCTCGCGGAGCGCGAGCGGGCAGGAAAATGGCCATCAGCACCGCTCCCGCGACCATGATCACCGCGCTGACGAGCATCACCTCCGCCATGCCCTGAGAATAAGCGTCCTGGGCGGCGCGCAGGAGGCGGTCGCCGAGCGGGCTCGGGAGGTGGCGGGCGATCGCGGCCGCGACGGCGACGCTGCTCTGGGCTGCCGATTGCACCTGCGCCGGAAGGCCATCGAGGTGCCCTCTGATCGCAGCCTGGTAGGCGCCGTTCAGGATGCTGCCCATGACCGCGACGCCGAACGAGGAGCCCACATTCTGAAGTGTCCGCGTGAGCGCGCTGCCCGCGCCGGTCTCCCCGGCGGGCAGGGAGCCGAGGATTGCGTCCAGCGCAGGGATCATGGCCAGCGCGATGCTGAGCCCCGTGATGGCCAGCGCCACCGCGACGATTCCGTAGCCACTGTCCGCGCCCGCTTGCGAGAGCACCAACATTCCGGCGGCGCTCCCGCCGAGGCCTGCCGTGACCATCACCTTGGCGCCCAGGCGCTTGGCCAGCCAGTCGCTGCTCACGGCGCCGACCATCATCGCGGCGATCATGGGGAGCAGGCGGATGCCGACGCCTTGGGCGTCGTTGCCCTGGACGATCTGCAGAAACGGGGAGAGGATGAACAGCACACCTGTCATGGCGAAGCCGACGATGGTGAACGTGACCGTCGCCCACGCGAATCGCGCGCTCTTGAAGAGGCTGAGATCGATCAGCGGTTCGCGGCTGCGCAGTTGCCACAGCACGAACGCGATGATGAGGACAACGCCGCCGATGATCGGACCGGCAACCTGCAGGTCGCCCCATCCGCGGACCGGCTCCTCGATGATGCCGTAGACGACTCCCGTGACCCCAACCACTTCGAGGATCGCGCCGATCCAGTCGAGCTTGCGCGCCCGCGGGTCCTTGCTCTCGGGCACGAAGAACCACACGCCGACGACCGCGACCACGACGACCGGCGCGTTGATGAGGAAGATGGAGCCCCACGCGTAGTGCGTGAGCAGCCAGCCCGCGATGAGCGGACCGAGCGGGAGGCCGATGAAAGAGCCGGCGCCGGCCAGGCCGATGGCGCGCTGGCGCTCGTCCTCCTGGAACATCGAAGGCAGCATCGATTGCATGAGAGGAAGCACGATGGCGCCGCTGGCGCCCATGACCACTCGCATCAAGATCAGCCCGTTCGCGGAGGTCATCTGGCTGGCGACCACCGAAGAGATGCCGAACATCGCCAGGCCAACCAGCAGCAGGCGCTTGCGGCCGAGGCGGTCGCCCAGCACTCCCGCCGGCAGCATGAACCCCGCCAGCGCGAGCGTGTAGGCGGCGGACATCCACTGCAGCTGGTCGGTGGTGGCGTTGAGCCTGGCCGAAAGAGTCGGCAGGGCCGTGACCAGGATGGTGATGTCGAGCCCGAGCACGAGCCCGCTGATCGTGAGGGCGGCCAGGCCGAGCCAGCGCCCTGGCAGCCTCTCCGTCGCCGTTCCTACTGGGGTCATGCTCATCTCGAACACCTCCTCCGAATTTAATCTAGGCACATGATAAATCGAGTCGCTCTAAAAATCAAGAGACTACAAATAGCAAGGAGGTCCAGCTTTGGCCCGATCGCGCTGGCCGTGGCCATCGCCTGGGCCTGCGGCAACCCGCCGGCGGCGCTTCCGCCTCCGCAGAGGCACGTGTTCGTGATCGTGATGGAGAACCGGTCGCCCGAAGAGGCGCTGGCGGGGCCGTTCACGGCCTCGCTGGCTGACACCTACGGGGTGGCCCGCGACTATCACGCGGTCGCACACCCCAGCGTCCCGAACTACCTGGCGCTCACCTCGGGCTCAACCTGGGGCGTGACCGACGACAGCTACCACGCGCTTCCCAAACGAGACCTCGGCACGCAGCTGTCCACTGCCGGCGTGAGCTGGCGGGCTTACATGGAGGGCCTCGACGCGGCTGGATGTATCAACAGCCCGCTCCCGTATGACCCGGGCCACAATCCCTTCGCGTTCTATGGCGGGGCCTGCCCGAACAACGTCGTGCCGGCCACCGCCCTGGCGGGCGACCTCGCCGGCGACACGCCCCGGCTCAGCTGGATAACGCCCGACAGGTGCCACGACACACACGACTGCCCGGTGGCCACCGGCGATGCATGGCTCGAGCAGACGTCGGGCGAGATCATGAGCTCGGCTGCGTGGAAGCAGAACGGCGTCCTTTTCATCACCTGGGACGAGGACGAGGGCAGCGTCTCCAACCAGGTATTGACCCTGGCGGTGGCCCCGGGCGCCATCCACCGCGAGAGCAACCAGGCGTACGACCACTACTCCCTGCTGGCGACGATCGAAGACCTGCTGGGAGTTGGCCGGCTGGGCATGGCGGCCAAAGCGCACTCGATGCACGACCTGGTCGGCTAGCCACCGAACTCGATAGTGGCGCGGGAGGCCGGTTTGTGGCACGTTCTTCAGGTCAGGTTCAGGGGGCTTCTCCGAGCGCCCGCCGTATTCAGTGCAAGGAGGTAGTGGTGAGACTCAGGTTGATACTCATGGCTGCAATCGCGGCGATCGCCGTCGGCCAGACGCTGGCCGTGGCCGCCGACGACCCGCAGCCGATCGACTTCGCGCACAACGTGACGAATGCACCGGCGCCGGTGGACGGCGCGGTGTTCGGGACCGCTCCGTCGGTCAAGACCGGAACGGCCATCTGCACGACCGCCACGCAAGCAGGCGTCAACGCGAACACCGACTGCATGGAGTCCTCGGTGGGGCCGCACAACGAAACCTCGATCGCCGTCAACCCGACCAACCCGATGAACATGATCGGCGGCGCCAACGACTACCAGCTCGCGCTCAACCCCGGCGGGCAGGTCAGCGAGACCATCCTCTCGCGCGCGCACGTGACCTTCGACGGCGGACACACGTGGTCGATGTTCCCCGTCTTGTCGGATTCGGCTTACCAGGCGACCGGCGACCCGGCGCTCGCGTTCGACGCGGCCGGGCACGCCTACTACGCCACTCTTGGCTTCCGGTTCGTCGGTCTTACGGCTGAGAATCCCGACGTCCTGGTCTCGAACTCGGGCGACGGCGGCAAGACGTGGAGCGCCGTGCGCGTCGCGTCCGGCAGCGGCGTCTTCTCGAGCGTGGGCGACCTGCTCGACAAGGAATACGTCGCCGCGTGGGGCACTGGCAACGCCATCGTCGTCTACGGCGATTTCCAGCTCGGCCTGCAAGGCAGCTTGATCTCGGCCCGGATTCACAGCGCCGTCACGCACGACGGCGGCCAGACGTGGACGTCGGGCGGTGTGATCTCCGGCTCACTCGACCAGGCGTTCGTCGCCACCCCGGTGCTGACGGCTGACGGACGCATCTTCGTCTCGTTCCTGAACACGACCGACCTGACGACCGGCCGCGACGACTACGAGGTCGTCGAGGTCAGCTCCGCGACAGGTGCTGCGATGGGCGCGCCGGTCAAGGTGGCGACGGTCATCGACGGCAACACCGACTACCCGATAGCGTTCGGCCGGCAGACATACCAGGACAGCGTTTTTCGCAGCTGGGCGGCCGGCAACATCGCGGCCGACCCGACGAACGCGAAGCACCTGGCAGTCGTGTGGTCGGACATGCGCGACAGCGTCACGCCCGCCCCCGCCAACCCCTACGTCGCCAAGACAAACTCGGACGTGATCGTGAGCCAGTCTTTCGACGCCGGCGCGACCTGGTCGACGCCGGTCGCTTTTGGGCAGCTGAACGACCAGTTCCAGCCCTGGAGCGCATACGACAAGTTCGGCCGGTTGCGCATCGGCTACTTCGACAGATCGGTCGACCTCAGCAATCACAAGTACGCGTACACGCTGGCGACCGAGAACATCCCCGGTTCGCTCAACTTCACGAGCGGCACGGTCAGCACGGTGCTCTCCGATCCGACGACCGGTGACCGCTGGTTCGCGCGCAACGTCAATCCAAACTTCTTGCACGCGACCGCGTTCCTGGGCGACTACAGCAACATCGCGGTCATGCCCGACGGCAGCGTGGTTGCCTACTGGACTGACATGCGGAACGATGCGACGTTCGCGGGCGTCACGCGAAAGGGCGAGGACGCCTATTTCGGAACCGCGAGCTAAGTAGCTGAAGGAAAGGGGCGGCGGGCCGGCCGGCTCGCCGCCCCACCACGGCGGTTCACCTCGACGAGCTTGACCCGCCCGCGTGCGCCGGAGCGCAGCTCGAGCGCCGACACCGGCACGCCCAGCTCCCTGGCGACAGCCTTCAGCACCGCCTCGTTCGCCGCCGCGTCGACGGGCGCGGCGGTCACCCAGACCTCGAGCTCCTCGCCTTTCCACGCCGTCCGTGCACGCGAAGCTCGAGGATGCACGCGGACGGTGATCATCACGGCCGCTCTACCTTATTCGTATGGGCCTTGTGGTCTGCGACGTCGGCCCGCGAGACGGTCTTCAGAACGAAGACCGCGTGCTCGAACCGTCGCTTCGCGCCGAGCTGTGCGACAAGCTGGCCGCGGCCGGCCTCAAGCGGATCGAGGCCGCCAGCTTCGTCAACCCCAAGCTCGTCCCGCAGATGGCCGGCGCCGAGGATGTGATGGCGGCGCTTCACCGCCGCGCGGGTACGTCGTACGCGGGCCTCGTGCTCAATGAGAAGGGCTACGAGCGGGCGATCGCGTCAGGCGTCGACGAGGTGCATTACGCGTTCGCGGCCACTGACGAGTTCGGCCGCCGAAACCAGAACGCGACCACCGAGCAGGGCCTGCAGGCGGCCCTGGCCTTGGTGGCACGGGCGCGGGCCGACCGCGTGCCGATCACTGTGACCATCAGCGTCGCCTTCGGCAGCCCGTTCGAAGGTCCGGTCTCGCCACAACGGGTCCTTGGCCTGGTCGAGCGGTTGATGGCGGTGCCGCCCGATGAGATCTGCCTCGCCGACACCATCGGGGTCGGCGTGCCCACGCAGGTCAAGGCGCTGGTGAGCGGCGCGCGCGACCTCGGCGCGACGGTGGGCGCCCACTTCCACAACACCCGCAACACCGGCTACGCGAATGCGGTGGCGGCGCTGGAGATGGGCGCCGTCTCGCTGGACGCCTCGGTGGGCGGAGCAGGCGGGTGCCCGTTCGCGCCCAAAGCCACGGGCAACATCGCCACCGAGGACCTGGTCTATTTGCTGCGGGGCATGGGCGTCGAAACGGGCATCGACCTCGACGCCCTCATCGAGTGCTCGCGCTGGCTCGGCCGTCAGCTGGGGAAGGAGATGCCGGGCATGGTGTCGCGCGCGGGCGATTTTCCGACCGCCGGATAGACAGCGCCGCCCGCCGGCGTGCAACATGGCGCCATGCCGACGAAGAAAGCCACGAGTCCTCATCGGGTCGCCGTGGTCCAGCACCCGCCGGTGCTCCTTCACAGGGAGAGGACCGTCAAGCGCGGCGTGGAGCTCATGGAGGAGGCGGCGGACGGCGGCGCCAGGCTGGTTTCGTTTCCGGAGGCGTGGCTGCCGGGGTACCCGGAGTGGCTGTGGCGGCTGCGCCCGGGCGACGACTTCGAGCTCACGAGCGAGATCCACGGGCGGCTGCTCGAGAACGCCGTCGACATCAAGGCGGGGCACTTGAAGCCGATCCAGGCGGCGGCGCGGCGACTCAAGCAGACGGTGTCGATCGGCGTGCACGAGCGCGATTCCGAGTTCAGCCGCGGCACCCTGTACAACACGGTGGTCCTCATAGGCGCCGGCGGCGAGGTCCTGAACCGGCACCGCAAGCTCGTGCCCACCAACCCTGAGCGGATGGTTTGGGGAGTCGGCGATGCGCGTGGCCTCCAGGTCATCGAGACACCCTCAGGACGCATCGGCTCTTTGATCTGCTGGGAGAACTACATGCCGCTCGCGCGCTTCACGCTTTTCGCGCAGGGCTGCGAGGTGTACGTGGCGCCGACCTGGGACGCCGGCAGCACATGGGTGTCGACGATGCGTCACATCGCGGCGGAGGGCAGGTGCTGGGTTCTAGGCAACGGGACGGCCATGCGTGGCAAGGACATTCCCGCCGACTTTCCCCAGCGGGCGCGCCTGTTCCCGGACCTCGAAGACTGGTTCAACCCCGGCGACTCGGTCATCGTCGCCCCCGACGGCAAGATGGTCGCGGGCCCGCTGCACGAAAAGCACGGGATCCTGTACGCATACTGCGACCCCGAGCGCGCGTCGGCGGCGAAGCGGACGCTCGACGTCGCCGGGCACTACGGGCGCCCAGACATCTTCCGCCTCGAGGTCAACCGTGAGGCGCGGCCCCCGGTCGCCTTTCCTTCCTAGTCCTTGTCGATGTCCAGGCCGTACAACGCACCGTACTTCTTCTGCACGTAGGCGATCCAGGGCTTGGCCGTGAGCGGCCGCCCCGTCGCGCGCTCGAGCAGCTCATTGGGCGTGAATTTGCGCCCGTGACGATAGACGCGCTCCTGCAGCCAGCGCAGCAGCGGCCCGAACTCGCCGCGCTCGACCAGGTCATCCAGGTCTGTGATCTCTGATCGGATCTTCTCCATCAGCTGCGCGCTGATGACGTTGCCGAGCGTGTAGCCCGGAAACTCGGCGAAGCCGACGAACGACCAGTGGATGTCCTGCAGCACGCCCTCGCGGTCGTTGGGCACGTCGAGACCGAAGTAAGACTTGAAGAGCTCGTTCCAGGCCTCGGGCAGGTCGTGGACCCTGAGCCGGCCGTCGAGCATGTCGTTCTCCAGCTCGAAACGCAACAGGACGTGAAGGTTGTACGTGACCTCGTCCGCCTCCACCCGGATGTAGGAGGGATACGACCTGTTGACCGCGCGGTAGAAGGCCTCCGCGTCGACGCCGTCGAGCGGCTCGCGAAACGTCTTGCTCAGGCTGGGGAAGAAGTGGTGCCAGAAGGCCAGGCTGCGTCCGACCAGGTTCTCCCACAGGCGCGACTGCGATTCGTGCACGCCGGGCGAGGCTCCATCCCAAAGGTTCGTCCGATCGAGGTTTCGGCCGATGCCCTGGAAGTACATCCCGTGTCCCGCCTCATGGATCGAGCCGAAGAGGCACTCGTTGAAGAAATCGCGATTGACGCGCGTGGTGATGCGCACGTCGCCGGGACCGAACCCGATGCTGAAGGGATGGGTGGAGATGTCCTGTCGTCCGCGCTCGAGGTCGTAGCCGAGCTTCGCCACCGTCTCGAGGGCGTACTGGACCTGCTTGTCGGGATCGAAGCCGCGGTGCAGAACGCTGTCGTCGACGGCGGCGGCGTGTCGCGCTATGTCGGCGACCAGTGGCACGATCGCCGTCTTGAGCTCGGCGAACAGAGCCTCGAGCTGATCGGTCGTCAATCCCGGCTCGGTCATGTTGAGTAGCGCGTCATATGGACGCTTCTCATAACCGAGGGCGTCCGCGACCCGCCGGTTGAGCTCGACGTTCTTCTCCAGGTAGGGGGCGAAGAGGGCGAAGTTGGCGTCGCGACGCGCCTGCTGCCAGTGGGGTCGACCTGCCGAGCCGGCGTGGGCGATCTCGGCGACGAGAGCGGGTGGCAGCTTGCGCGCCAGGTCGTAGTCGCGGCGCGTGACACGCACGAGGCTCGCCTCGTCGGAATCGAAAGGCTCGCCCGCCACCGCCCCTTCGGCCTGTTCGAGCAGCCGGCCAACGTCATCAGAGGTGAACCGGCGATGGGCGACCTCGCTCAGGGTCGACGCTTGCTCCGCGCGGTTTTGCACGCCACCCGGCGGCATGTACGTTTCCTGGTCCCAATCGAGAACCGCGCGCGCACGGTTGAGGTCGGTGACCTCGGCCAGGATCGCCCTCAAGGGCGACAGCGTTTCATCCATGCGTCAACACCCCCACGCGTATTCTCTCTCCGGAACGGCCGCTCCGCCCCGCTAGCTCAGTGGATAGAGCATCTGCCTTCTAAGCAGAGGGTCGGGGGTTCGAATCCCTCGCGGGGCGCCAATTGTGATGTCTCAGGACATCGTTGACGCCTGTCGCAAGACATTGTGCACAGGCCAGCGCCCGCAGAGAGGCTGGTAGTTCCGAGTCGGGTCGAGAGTCAGTGCGCGGATCAGGGTACCGTCTGTTGCCACGACACGAACGTCATTCGGAACCAATGTATTTCCACGAGCCGCGCCGTATCCTCAGGACGTAGTGATCGGTTCGATGTTCGTCTACGAGACCCTGGCCAAGACCGCAGTCGACCTCGGTGCCGACTGGGTCGGCATCTACGACATGAACGGCTACAACATCCTGCCGCACCGCCCGGCGCCGAGCGACCAATGGGCGGCCCAACAGGTCGATGCCGCATACAGGTTTCTGATCCAGACTCGACCGCAGGTCGGGACGCAACTCAGCGGCCGCCCTCTCAGCCTGCTCCCACCGCGCGCCGCGCGCATCCTCGTCGTGGTCGTGCCCGGCGCCTATGTCATCACGCACCTCGGCGGCCTCGAAAACTGGGCCTCCGATGTGCTCGCGCGAAAGCTCGCGGACGCGATCGAGAAATGGGTGGCCGAGAGCCGGAACCCGTACTTCCCGAGGCGGCCTGGCTGGTTGCCCCCGCTGCCGCGGTTCCAGCCTGACATGACGAGATTCCGCACAGACCTGTCGAGGTTTCGGCCCGGGGTGTAGCTGGCCGCGACCCGAGGCGCATCACTCGGCGCGACGGGAACAAGGTTCTCGGGTGCGGCCTCGCCCGAGTCCTCACGCGGCTCTTCGGCGCCTAGCGGGAGCCGCCAGGGAGCGCGGGGCCAGGTTCTTTACGAGCGTTCGAGCCCATACTGGGGTTGCTATGATTCGGCCGCACCTGTGGAGCGCGCTCGAGGTCAGGCCCGGCTTCGGCTTCCCATACGACTGGCCCACGGCCTTCCATGTGCCCGTGAGGGCGCCCCGCAGTCGGCGCGTTCTACCCTGTAGAAACATGGAGAGAGCCTGATGAGCACAGCAACCGCGGTGGCGTGGTCCCCGAAGGCGGCCAGGCCCGCCCGGGCCCGGCGCCGCCCTGGCACGCCCGTGCGGCCACCGCTTCTTGAGATTCCCGGGGAATACATCGAGCCCGTGGAAGACGTCATGAAGGAGCTCGGCATCGAGGGCCAGCGAGCATTCAAGGAGGACATGCACCGGGCGCTTGAGGACGCGCATCCGGGCCCTGAGCTCGCCTACACCGTCGTCTCCTGGCTCCTAACCAAGTTCCTCGTGGTCGACACGCCTGGGTTCGCCGAGAAACTGCAACGCCTCCCGCAGCTTCACGACGAGTCAGAGGACTTGACGCTCGAGCAGTTCGCCAAGAGCATCGGCCTGTAGGCCGGCGCGCTCGGCGTGGGGCAGTCGGGGCCGAGGCAGCCTAGACCCTTCGTCTGGCACCTTCGTGCCACGACGGAGGTGCGCGAAGCCATTCGCAAGCAGCCTGAGCCGGTGCGGCGCGCGGTCCTCGAGCTCGTCAATGGCCTAGTTCACAACCCGTACTCCCGTGCCCTCGGGGTCATGCAGTTGAAGTCCGTCGGCGCACCGAACCTGTACACGGCACCGATCGGCAAAGCGCCAAATGCGTACGGGCTGCTCACCTACCAAGTAACAGTCGACCACCCAAGCGTGCACCTTTTCGACGTGTTCTTCTTCACGCCAACCGACGCCAAGACATAGAGGGCGACGCTACTTCCAGAGGGCTTCGCCAGAACCCGGCGCGGCTTTGCCGACCACAATGTTCCTGGCGCGCCTCGCGATGCGCCCGGGGGTGGCCGCTCGCGACCGCGGATACGGTGCGAGCAGTTCAGGGGGTGTTGGGCGGGGATTCGCCAGGGCACCCGAGTTGAACGTTGAAATCAAAGGGACGACCTATAGAATGGGCACGCCGGTGAGAGAGGCGGGCACAGCTACTATGCGTCTCGCTGCCCTGCACGCCACGAGCCGAGTTGGGGAGAATGGGGATAGGGATGGCTAAGGACAAGGCGGCACCGTCGTCGTTCGACGACCAGGTCAAGGCAATGATCGAGGCCCACGAGGCGGGCGTCGACGACGCGCTCAAAGCGTACGAGTACATGGAGAAGCGGTACTTCGACGCGGTTTCCGCGACCACCGTCGCGCCGGCCTTGGTGCCGGCGACCACCACCACGCCAGGGCCGTCGCTGGCGGGCGCGAACACGCTGAGCGAGTAGTTGCCGACCTGGGGCCAGTTGCTCCAGGAGGTCAACGGGCTCATCCTCGAGTACCAGGCCAAGGCTCAGCGCGAGGGAGCGCCGCCGGTAGGATCCCCGAGCCCGTTCGACGTTCTTCGTCGCAAGTACCTAAAGGCACTGTCGGACAAGACCGGTCGGGCCGTGATCGTCTATGCGACCGCGTGGTTGGAGAACAAGCCCAATCTCGACGCGCAACTCTTGTCGATCGGTCTCGGCGACATGCCTGGCTTCATGGAGGCAGTCTCCAACGTCACCGAGCGGAAGCTCGACCTGTTCTTGCACAGCCCGGGTGGCAGCGCCGAGGCTGCCGAGTCGCTTCTCGAGTACCTGCGCACCAGGTTCGACCACATCCGGGTGGTCGTCCCGGTGGCGGCGATGTCCGCCGCGACGATGCTTGCCCTCGGTGCCGACGAGATCCTGATGGGGGCCCACTCCCAGCTAGGTCCGATCGACCCGCAGTTCACCCTGTTCACGCCCGAAGGCCCGCGCTCCGCGCCGGCGCAGGCGATCCTCGACCAGTTTGAGATGGCCAAGGAGCAGTGCAAGGACCCCACGAACCTGGCGGCATGGCTGCCGATTCTCCGCGCGTACCTGCCGGGCCTGCTCGCCCAGTGCGACTCGCAGCGCCAACTCGCTGAGGAGTTCGTCGCCAAAAACCTCGAGCGTTACATGCTGAAAGGAGATGCGCAGCGCGCGAAAGACGCAGCCAAGTGGTTCTCCGAGTTCACGGAGTTCAAGTCGCATGGCCGGCGGGTAAGCCGTGAGAAGTGCAGGGAGTTGGGGCTGAACGTGGTCGACTTGGAGACCGCTGACGGCTTGCAGGACCCTGTGCTCAGTGTCCATCATGCCTTCGCCTTGACGCTTGCCAACACCGCGACCGCGAAGATCATCGAGAACCACCACGGCCGGGCGTGGCTCCAGCAGCTCGCCACGCTTCAAGTCGTCCAACAGTTTCCGCAGCAGCAGCCGCCGCAGGGACCTGGCGCGCCCAACCTCGGAGGCCAACAGCGGCCGAACCGCAAGGCTCGGCGGGTGGGTCGCTGAGCTAGACCGTCGCCCGCGCCCGGCGCATCGCTGAGCCGATTGCGCCATTCCATACCGCCGTGTCGGCGTCGTCGAGCCGGCCCCACCGGTGCTCGCACTCAAGCCACGCCCATCGCGGAAGGTCGTCGTAGACAAGGCATCCCCAGGTCCGGAGGAACCCGAGCTCGGCCGCGCGCACCGTCGCCGCCTTGGGCTCGTCGTACACGATGGGCACGACGCGGGCGGCACCGCAGCTCGGGCAGGTGCGCAGGGTTCTCATCGTGGCGCTCATGCTGCGCCCCCGCGGCCGGTATTTGACAGTAGGTTTGACAGCAGACCCGCGTACATCCACGTCGCAAGTGTCACGGGTGTCGCACCTTTTGTCGAGTTCGAGAGCACAGTTGAACTCGCCCTCGCGGAAGCGCTTGAGCAGCTTGTAGATCCAGTAGCGAGAGACACCGTGGCTCCGCGCCCGCCTCCACCAGGTAACGGCCGAGGGCCATAGCGACACCTCCATCTCGGTGGTGTCAACTATGTCCTGCGACATCCGAACCCCCGACGTATCAACAATGTGGTGAAATCCCACACCTCGCGGGGCGCCAAATCACAAGGTGTTCAGGAATGCCGTCAGGGCGGCCAGCACCGGGTCCTTGTCCTGCATGTGCAGTGGATGACCGACCTTGTCCATCCTGGCGATCGTGGCATCTGGAAGCAGCGTGATCGCGCGCTCGATCTCCTCATCGGTCAGCATGCCTCCCTGCGCCGTTGGATGATCAGCCTAGGGCACATGATCAGCGGAAAGAGCCGGTCGTACTCGTAGTCGGCGTGCATCTGGTCGAACTCGACCACGGCATCGAGCATCTGGGGGTCGAGCACATGCAGGTTCGCAGCCATCTCCCGAAACCACGGGTTCTCGTCCCCAAAGACCAGGTGCGCCGCCACCAGGTCTGGCTGTCCGTCGACGGCAATCGGGGTTTGTTTGAGGCCTTCGCTGATCTCGTCCAGCGAGTGCATCGGACCCGCCAGATCCCTCCAGTGCAGCAGACGCGCGCGGTCGCGCACTATGGCGCCGCGCAGCCTTGTGCGGTCGAACGGGGCATCACCGATGACCAGGCCTCGGACGAGCTCCGGATGCAGCGCGGCGACCAGGATCGCCACGTGGCCTCCGAGCGAGTGACCGAACAGGATCGCCGGCGCCTTCACGACCTGTTCGAGGAACTGCACCACGTCGGACGCATAGTCCTGCAGTCGGTACCGGCCCGGAACGCGGGTGGACCGTCCGTGCCCGCGAAGGTCCGGTGGATACACGTGCCACCGCGCCGCCAGATCCGGGATGAGCGGCATGACGCTTTGCCAGCGCAGCGAACCGCCATGCAGCAGCACGATTGGAGGGCCCGACGCCTGGCCTTCCGCGTAGTTGAGATTGACGGTGCCGGTATGAAGGGTGTGCTCGGCCACCATGTGAGCTATTTGCTGACCGACTCCCTACCCGCGCGGTGGGGAGGTGAAGCGGTGATGCCCAACCCTTTCATGCGCGCCTTGCCGAGGTTGCTCTTCATGACCCAGGCGATGTCTGGGTCGGCTGAGCGCAGCCACTTCTTCAGCATGGGCCGTCCGGCCTCGGGGTTGGCCGCGGCGGCCACGCTCCAGCAGTAGCCCATCGCCTGCCGCAGGACGCGAAAGCCTTCGTGCTTGCGCTCACGCGTGGCCGCCATCGACCGCGTGATGTGGTCGAGGATCAAGAGCACCCGCCGCGCGTCGTCCGGCGATTTGAGCAGGGCAGGCTCACACAGCCCGGCGGCCGCGGCCCGCTGCACGAAAGGACCGCCCTTCGACCAGGCCTCCATGGACGCGATCAGCGGCGCCATATCCTTACGTCCCATCCGCTGGAGCGCGATCGCCACGCCCTCCCGCACGCGCCAGCGAGGGTCCTCGGCCAGCTCTCTCAGCCACGCCAGCACGGCCTCAGAGTCGGTAGCGGCCAGGCGCCCGAGCCCTGCCGTCCCGCACAGCGCCAGGAACTCGTCGCTCGATGCGGAGAGGCGCCAGAGGAGGTCGGCGTCGGCCTCCTCGCCCACCGCCTCCACCAGCTCGAGGTTCGCGCGCGGGCCTGGAAGTCCCGAGTTGGCCTTCAGGTACACCTCCCATTCGCCACGTCGCTTTTTCAGCTCGGCGCGGTAGTACTGCACGCGGCCTGCCATCTGTGCCGCCGATCGTAGAGAATCGCCGCGTGGCGTACCCAGAGCAATGGAGGGCGACCTGATGTTTTCAAAGATTCTCGTCGCAGTCGGCGACCCGGAGGATGCCGAAGAGACGGTGCCGGTCGTCACCGGTCTGGCCAAGGCCTTCGGCTCGGAGGTCCTGGTGGTGCATATGCGCGAGCGCGTCGTCACCGCCGCGGCGACGATGGAGCGAGAAACCATTCCCGAAGCGTTTCGATTCGGCGAACAGATCGCTGCGACGCTCGTCGAAGCCGGGATCAAGGCCTCGGCCAACATCCGCGGTCACCGCCCGAACCGCCTTGCGGAGTTCGTCCTCGACGAGGCCAAGAAGTTCCGCGCGGAGCTGATCATCATCGGCGGGCACCACGCCCACGGCATGCACGACCTGATATTCGGCGACATCGGCAAGACGCTCGCACATGGCAGCGAATGTCCGCTGCTGCTGATGCCCAGCAGTCATCAATAAAGCATTGGAGGAGGGATCAATGGCAGAACAAGCCGGAACCGAAAAGTCCCGGCATCGGCGCGCGGCGGACCGGGCTGAAACCACCGCGACGCTGCATGTCCCCAGGCTCGTACAGAGCCGCGAAGTCCACGCCGACGTCCACGGAACGAGCGCGGTCGGGCAGTTCAACAGCCGGCTGGCCGTGCTGATCACGAAGAGCGTGGGGACGATGTGGGCGGCTTACCTGTTCGTCCTCATCGGGTTGGTCTCGCTCCCCCAGGCGTACAGGGCGTTCATACACGGAGACACGGTCACCGGCGTCGCCTGGTTGAGCCAGTCGTTCCTCCAATTGGTGCTGCTGCCCATCATCATCGTCGGCCAGAACGTGATCTCGGCAAGCCAGGACGCTCGGGCTGAGGCGGATCACGAAACCCTGACCGCGCTGCACACGATGAACGTGCGCCAGCTGCAGTTGCTGGAGCAGCAAGAGAGGATCCTGGACATCCTGCAGCACAGGGACGTTTAGCGAGTTTGTGGGCGGGATAATGACTTCAATACTTGCCCGGGCCCACGGCGACCGCCAAGGGGCCGGCCGGCATAGGAGGGCCGCGCGAGCGGTAGACCGATGAGCGACAAGAACGAACACGTGGACGGCCACCCGTCACCCGCGGATGCGACCACCCACGAGCCCGCGCACCGCGAAAAGCGCCGGGTGATGGTGACCCAGCTCCTGCGCAGCCCCGTCCTCAACCCGGCCGGCGACGACCTGGGCAGGCTCGAAGACCTGATCGTCAAGCTTGACGGCGGCGGCTACCCGCCTGTGACGGGGATCAAGGTGCGCATGGGTGGCCGCGACGTTTTCGTCAGCGTCAAGAACATCGACAAGCTCGCGCCCGGCGAGGTGCGGCTCAATACGCAAACGCTCGACACCGGCGCCTTTCAGAGACGGCCGGGCGAGGTGCTGCTGGCCGCGGACGTCCTCGGCCGGCATCTCGTGGACGTAGCACGCGGCCGCATCGTGCAGGCGCACGACCTCGTGCTCGCGCACGTCGACGAAGGCTGGAGGCTGCTCGGCGTCGACCGCAGCCCCCGGGCGATGCTCCGCCGCCTGGTTCCGCGCCGGGGCAGGCCGGACCTGCGCAAGCACGCCATCCTCGACTGGAAGGACGTGCAGCCGTTCGTCGGCCACGTGCCGACGGCCAAGCTGCTCATGCCTCTGCAGCGGCTGCGACGGCTGCACCCCGCGCAGATCGCGGACCTCGTCGAAGGCGCGACCCACGAAGAGGGCGAAGAGATCCTGGACGCGGTCGAAAGCGATGCGGAGCTGACGGCCGACATCTTCGAGGAGCTGGACACCGAGCACCAGGTCGAGTTCCTGCGGTCGCTGACGAACGAAGAGGCTGCCAAGGTTCTCGAACGAATGGCGCCCGACGATGCCGCCGACCTGCTCAACGAGTTCGACCAGGAGCGGAGGAAACCAGTTTTCGACCTCATGTCGGCGCAGGCCCAGCACAAGCTGCGCAAGCTCCTGCAGTACCACCCGAGCACCGCCGGCGGGATGATGAGCCCCGACTACGTCTGGGTGTTGACCGGCGCGACAGCCGCCGAGGCGCTGGAGGCGGTGCGCATCGACGACAAGGCACCCCACCAGCTGCTGGGCACCGTCTTCATCACCGAGCTCGACGGCAGATTGATCGGCAGCGTGAGCACGGCCGACCTTCTCAGGTCGGACGCCAAGCGCAAGGTCGAGGAGCTCGAGCTGGTGACATGCCGGGTGACGACGGGCGCGGACGTGACGGACGTCACCCTCACCATGGCCGACTACAACCTCGTCGCGCTGGCCGTGACCGATGCCGCCGGCAACCTGCTCGGCGCCGTCACGGCGGACGACGTGATCGAAGCCATCGTCCCCGAAGAGTGGCGCGCGCGCGCCGAAGCAAGCACGGGCGTATAGACCTCCCGTGTCCGAGCGCGAGCCGGTGAAAGACGACTCGCGATCGATGTCCAGGGCGGCCGCTGTTGCCGCGGCTCGACACGACGACATTCATGGGGCTTTCGGAACCATCCGTGCCGGCGACCCCATGCCGCGCCGAACGTGGCGCCGCCGGGCGATGACGTTCGCCGCCATCGTCGGCCCCGGCCTCATCGTCATGGTCGGCGACAACGACGCCGGCGGGGTGTCCACATATGCCCAGGCCGGCCAGGACTACGGCTACTCGCTTTTGTGGACGCTCATCCTGCTGATCCCGGTCCTCATCGTGAACCAGGAGATGGTCGTCCGGCTTGGTGCGGTCACCGGCGTCGGATACGCGAGGTTGATCAGGGAGCGTTTCGGGCGCTCGTGGGCCTGGTATTCGGCCGGCAACCTCTTCCTGTTGAATTTCCTGACGATCAGCACCGAGTTCATGGGCGTGACCCTGGCCGCGGAATACTTCGGATTCAACCGCTACGTGGTCGTGCCGCTCGCCGCCCTTCTGCTGATCGGCATCACCCTCAGCGGAAACTTCCGGAGGTGGGAGAGGGCGATGTTCGTCTTTCTCTCCGCGAGCCTCTTGGTGCTCCCGCTGGCCATCCTCAGCCATCCCGACCCCGGCGCCATGGGCGGCGGATTCCTACGACCGGGCATCGAGGGAGGCCTCACGTCGAACGGCGCCCTGCTCATCATCGCGATCGTCGGGACGACGGTCGCGCCCTGGCAGCTCTTCTTTCAACAGTCGAACGTGGTCGACAAGCGCATCACCCCGCGATGGCTGGACTACGAGAAGGCAGACACGGTCCTCGGCGCCTTCGTGGTCGTCATCGGCGCTGCGGCGATCATGATGGCGACGGCTTCCGCCTTCACGGGCACCGCCGACTTCGGACGCTATACGGACGCGTTCGGGGTCGCGCGGGGGCTCCACGTCCACATCTCCCCGATCGTGGGAGCGATCTTCGCGCTGCTGCTGTTCGACGCCTCGATCGTCGGCGCCTCGGCGGTGACTCTCACCACCTCATACGTGTTCGGCGACATGTTCGGGCTGGGCGTCTCGCTGCACCGCGGGCTTTCGGAGGCGAAGCTCTTCTACGGCTTCTATGCGGTGATGGTCGTGCTTGCGGCGGCCATCGTCCTGATACCTCATGCGCCGCTCGGCCTGATCACGATGGCGGTGCAGGCGCTGGCGGGCATCTTGCTGCCGAGCAGCACTGTGTTCGCGGTCCTGCTCTGCAACGACCGCGCGGTGCTTGGACCCTGGGTCAACAGGCCGTGGCTGAACGCGTTCGCCGCGGTCATCGTCGGCACCATGCTCCTGCTGTCCTTCACTCTCGTCATCTCCACCGTTGTGCCATCGATAGACGTCACCCGGCTGATCGAAGTTCTCGGTTCGGTGATGGTGGTCGTCCTGGTGGCCGGCGGGGCGGTGGTCTGGTGGACGTCAAGGCTGGCCGAACCGGCTCCGTCTCTCTCGCGCGGCGAGCGCGAGAACTGGCGCATGCCGGCCCTCGCCCTTCTCGAGCGCCCGAGGTCGTCGCTCCCGAGACGGGTCGCGATGTCGGTTCTGGGCGGCTATGTCGTGGTTGCGATCCTGCTCCTCGCGGTGAAGGCGGTCCAGATCGCATCCGGCCATCACTGACACGCGATCGATCCTCGTTAACAAGTCACTTACAAAGCTGAACCGGCCCTCGCGCTAGACTGTGTGCCCGTGCCGCTCGGTATTCAGCCGGGCCGCCGCGCTAGAGCTTCGCGCAGGCGCCTGAGTCTTACCCGCACCGCCGTCCTCGCCGTGTTCGCCATCGCTCTGTCGGCGATGGCGGGAAGCCTGGCGTACTTTCTGCCCGCCGCCAAGCTCGCGTGGGACGCGACCGGCCAGGTCGTCGCCATCGCCTCGCCGTCGCCATCACCCAGCAGCTCGCAGGCGTCGCCGAGCCCGACACCCGTCGCCGCGCAGCCGCAGGGCGCCTTCACGGTCCTGTTGCTCGGCTCCGACGACGACTCGAAGTTCTCATCGGATCACGTGCTCACGCAGTCGATGATCCTGGTCCGCGTCATCCCCAGCACCAAGCAAGTGATCATGCTGTCGATCCCACGCGACCTTTACGTCCCGTTCTGGCGCGGGGGCTCCGGCAAGATCGACGGCGCCTACTCATACGGCCAGGAGGGAGGCGCGATCGCCACCGTCCAGGACGACTTCGGCGTGCACATCAACGACTACATCTGGATCGGATTGTTGGGGCTGATCAAGCTCATCGACGCGATCGGGGGCATCGACGTCGTCACGAGCAACCCGGTCGTCGACGACTACTACCCCCAGGACCTGAACAGCACCGACCCGTATGGCTACCAGCGAGTCGCGGTCCTCGCGGGTCCTCAACACCTCGACGGCATCCACGCAATGCAGTACGTACGCTCGCGCCACGGCGACCTGCAGAGCGACATCGGCCGCTCGAAGCGCCAGCAGCAGGTCCTTCTTGCGATCCGGCAAAAGGCGAAGCAGCTGTCGCCGGCCGACGTGCCCAGCATCGCGGCTGCGCTGGGGGGCGAGATCAAGACGAGCATCGGCCTCGACCGCGTCGCGGAGCTGATTCCACTCGCGGCGAGCTTCGACAACCCTGACGCGATCAACACGCTGGTCATGCTGCCCCCGCTGTTCCACGGAGGCGGCCCGGGCGGCAGCCTCACGCCCAACTGGCCCGCCATTCGCGCGCTCGTGCGCCAGTACTTCCCATGATCCCCCGGTTCCTGCTTGGGGTGGCGCTGTGCTTGCTGATGCTGGTTTCGAGCTTCACCACCTATGCATACCTCGGCGGGCGGCAGTCGAAGGTGGCTGTGCCGGCACAGAAGCCGACGACGGCGACGCCGCGCCCCCAGGCTTTCAGGCTGCCGGGCACCCTGTACGCCGTCCAGTCGGGGGCCATCTACAGCTTGAGCGTGGGGCGGTTTCATCAGCTCACACCCGAGGATGGCTGGACGCAGCCGTCCCTGTATCCCGACGGCAGCTACCTGCTGGCGGTCCTTCGCAGCTACAACTATTCGAACGTCTACATCCTTGGTCGTTTCGGCCAGGTCGTCCGGCTGGTCGTCAACAATGCCGGACCGCCACGGAATCTCGACACGGGGGTGAAGGACTGGTCCTTCTATCCGCGTCTCAGTCCCGACGGGACGACGTTGTTCATGAGTTACGACCAACCCAAGTTCGGCTATGACGTACCGTTTTCGATCTGGGCCATGCCCGTCGGCGGGACGATCCGGCAGGCCAGGCTGTGGACCAACGCCAACGACTACACGGGCGGCGACATGCAGCCGATACCCCTTCCCACCGGGGGGATCATGTACACGAAGTACAGCTACGGGCCGGACGGCAACCTGGTCGGTCAGCTCTGGTTCACGGCTCGGCCGACGTCCCGTGGCATCGAGGGTCGAGCCCTCACCTTTCCGGGCGAGGACTGCCTCCAGCCGGCCCTTTCGCCAGACGGCAGCCAGGTGGCCATGATCTGCACGTACGAGAAGCAGGCGGCAGGCCTCTACATCGCGTCGTGGAACGGCTCCACGCTCGGGCCCCGCAGGGCCGTGATCACCGACCAGATGGTCGCCCAGCCGACGTGGGCGCCCGACGGGTCGGGGATCGCCTACTTCGCGCCCTCCGCCGGCGCCCAGCCCTTCCAGCTCTGGTTCCTGCCCAAGAACGCGTACAACCCGCCCGCGCCGAGTCCGACGCCGGTGCCCACGCCCACCCCGGGCGGCCCATACAACGGCACGCTGCCCAGCCCGACTCCGCCGCCGCCGGTGGTCGCACCCGTGATCAGACCGATCCAGGTCACCACCAACGCCGGTTTCGACGCCACCTCGCCGATGGCCTGGGCGGCCTAGGGCGAAAGGCTAGGCCCGCGCGGTGCAGGCCGGGTCGGGGTGCGTGCCCGTCACCAGGACCGGCTCCTCGTTCGCGACCAGCGCCTGCGCGGGCGTGATGTAGCTCTCGGAGAGCATCGAGGCGAGCACCTCGCTCCGGCGCTGTTCGGCGGCATCGGGGTCAACGGTAGGGTCGTAAAGGGAAGGCGCCTGGGTGACGCCGGCCAGGAGCGCGTACTGGCCCAGGCTCAGCTTCTGCAGCGGGGCCTGGAAGTACGCGCACGCGGCGGCGCTCACGCCCCGGCGGTTGAGCCCGGTCGTGATCTCGCTCAGGTAGTCGGCCATGATCTGCTGCTTGGTCAGGACACGCTCGACTTTCAGGGCCAGGACCGCGTCGACCAGTTTGTTGTAGCCGCGATCGGACCCGCCCAGGTAGACGTCCTTGACCAGCTGCTCCGTGATTGTCGAGCCGCCCTGGCAGAAGCAGCGGTTGGAGGCGTCGTACAGAAGGGCGCGCGCGAGGCCCAGTGAGTCGATCCCACGGTGGGTGTAGAAACGCTCGTCCTCGGTGGCGACGACGGCCATGGCCAGCACCGGCGGGATCTCTCCGGGGCCCAGGAGGACGACCCCATAGCGGTGGGTGAGGTCTGTGACACGGGCCTGGACGTCGCTGCCCGACGGTGTCGAAACCCACAGCGTGGCCGCGCTCGGCCCGAGCATGACCGCGATGACCACCAGGGCGAGGGCGATCCGCCGCGCCATGGCCGGCCCCCGGTTCACCGCCCTGACCCCACCTTGACCTGAACGGCGGTCGATCGGGCGCCGTTACGCAAATGCGCAAACTCGGGGGCCCGGACGCAGGTTCCGTGGGAGAATGCCGTCGGGCTTAGGGATCAACGAATGACGATCAAATGGAAGGTCGCGCTCGTCGAGGATGACCGCCGTCTGGCGCGCGCCGTTTCGGCCGGCCTGGGCGACGAAGGCTACACGGTCCGCTCGGTCGATTCCGCCAGCCGCGGACTGCAGCTCGTGCGTCAGTGGAATCCGGATGTCGTCCTCCTCGACCTCATGCTTCCCGACAACGACGGGCCCCAGCTCTTCCAGGCGTTCAGAGCCGAAACCGACGCCGCACTCGTCGGGATCAGCGCCAAGGCCTCAGTGAGCGACCGCATCGCCGGGCTGAAGCTGGGCGCCGACGACTATATCCCCAAGCCATTCGCGCTCGAGGAGCTGTTGGCGCGCATCGAGGCGGTCATCCGCCGGCATCGCGGCAACGGAGGCTCGCGCCTGGTCGTCGGCAACGTCTCGCTCGACCTCAGCGAGGGCATCGCCGAGCGCGGCGGCCGGGCCCTCGGACTGACCGGCATCGAGTTCAGGATCCTGGCCGCGCTGATGCGCAATCGCGGCCGCCTCGTGACGTACGCTCAGCTGTCTGAGGCGGTGTGGGCACAGGACTCAGGGCCCGGATCGAATTCGCTCGAGGTGCATGTTTCGCGCATCCGCCAGAAGCTGGAGGCGGGGGGTGAGCCACGGCTCGTTCACACCGTTCGTGGGATCGGCTACAGGTTCAACCCGGAGGACTGATATGCGGCTCAAGCGAATCCTGCCGGCGGCCATCATCGCGGCCGCCCTCTCATGGGCCGGCGGGGCGCCGGCATCGGCCAATGTCATGTGGTGCATGTCCGATCCGCCGCTGCAGGTGGCGACCCCCGGCGGCCAGACCCTCAGCGTGAACATCGCCATCTACATGCCAGCGAACCAACAGCGCCTCGCCAGAGGTTTCTCCGACAATGCGACGGTCGCCTCCGACGGCCAAGGCGGCACGCTGGTCACCGTTGACGTCGAAATCCCCTCTGGAGTCTCGTCCGCGTACATCGTCTCGTCGGTGAATCGATACCAGGTCTCGGCGAATGGGACCGGGCAGGGTGGGACGGTCGTGACGATGTACCTCGACGTGCCCGCGACCTGAGCGCACGCGTGGCGCGGGGATTCCGAGGTCTGACCCCGCCGCTGCGAGCGGTGATCGTGGGCGTGCCGGCGCTCGGCATCGTCCTCGCCACGATCGCCGCGCGCGGAGGCGAGACCGCGCCTGAGCCGTGGCGTTGGGCGCTCGTCCCCATCTGCATCGCCGCGATCGTCCTGGCCGAGCGGTTCCCGGTCAAGATCGGGCCAGAGCAGAAGGTCACGCTGGGCGCGCTGCCCTGTCTCGTGGCGGCACTTCTCCTGCCCCCGGCGATCGGCCCGGCTACAGCGGCGCTGGGGGTGCTCGCCGGCAACCTGGCCGTGCGGCGGACCTGGTGGGAGAGCGCATTCAACGCCGGCAACGTGCTGGTGGCGAGCGCCCTGGCGGCCGCGATCGGCGCCGTCGGCCGTGAAACCAACGGCGCAGTGGATGCGCGCGCGGCGTTGGGCTCGCTCGTCTACACGATCGTCAACACCGCCCTGGCCGTGCTCCCGGCCTCGATCCACACCAGGCGCCCTTATGCCGGCATGCTGCGGCAGGCGGCGGCGGCGTCATGGACCGCGACTTCATCGCTGGCCGCCGGCGCTGTGAGCGTGGCGCTGCTGGCGGTGGAGGCGCCGTTGGCGGCGGTTCTGCCCCTGGTCGTCCTGCCGCTCATCTACCGCATGAATCTCGCGATCCAGGCGCAGGGCAAGGCCAACGAGCTGCTTGCCGGGGTGCTGGCCGCCCAGCGCCGGTTCCTGACCGACGTTTCGCACCAGGTGGCCACCCCGCTGGCGACGATCATGACGAACCTCTCGATACTCCGCCGCGCGCAGCGGGCCCGGGGCCCGGCCCAGGAGGCGATCGCGGACAGCGAGGCCGAGGCCGAGCGCATGAGAAGGATGCTGCTGCGGCTGCGCGCGCTTGCCCACGCGGACGAAGACGTCCCGCTCCGTCGCGAGCTCGTGGACCTCGCCGAGCTGACCGCCGACGTTGTGCGGGCCTACGCCGCGCCGGCAGGCACCTCCGGCGTGGGGTTGGTGACCGAGGTCAGCACGACGACCCGCATCAGCGCCGACAAGGACCTGCTTCGCGAGGCGGTCGCCAACCTGGTCGACAACGCCGTGCGCGTGAGCCCTCCGGGTGAGGCGGTGACGCTGCGGGTCGCCAACGGCAGCGCCGGCCCGTCGATCGACGTCATCGACCACGGACCGGGCATCGACGACGACCGCCTCAAGGTCCTCTTCGATCGTTTCCAGCGCAGCGATTCCGGCAGCGGCCTGGGCCTGGCGATCGCGCGCCGCGTCGTCGAGCGGCATGGCGGCACGATCCGAGTCCAGACCAGGCCTGGTTCGGGCAGCACGTTCACGATCGAGCTGCCGCCTGGGTAAGTGCGACGCCCCACCCGGACGCCGCAGGCGGCGTCCGACCTCCCCACGGGTGGGGAGGTGGCGATCTACCGGCCGCGTGGCCGGGCCAGCAATAATTCCAGCGGTGGCCATCATCGTGTGCCCGCAGCCGGTCGCGGCCGAGATCGGCCTGGAGGTCCTGCGGCGCGGGGGCAATGCCGTCGATGCAGCTGTCACCTGCGCGTTCGTCCAGGGCGTCATCGACCCCCAGATGTGCGGGATCGGCGGCTGCGGCGTGATGCTCGTGCACAGCCCGAAGACAGGCGATGCGCTCCTCGAGTTCTATGCGACGGCCGGCGCTCGCGCCCGCGAGGACCAGTGGGAGGGCCGCTTCATCCGGCAGGCCGCCGACCGCTACGGCTACGTGCTCGAAGGCTGGGTGAACGACATCGGCTACCAGTCGGTCGGGCTTCCAGGGACGGTGGCGGGCCTGCACGAGGCGCTGACGAGATACGGAACGATCACCTGGGCGCAGGCTATCGAGCCCGCCATCCCGCTGGCCCGGGACGGCTTTCCGGTCAGCGGGTTCATGCACGGCTACTGGACGACCGACTACGGACCGGACGTCGTGCCCAACCGCGATCGCATCCAGGCCACGCCCGCCGCGAAGGCGATCTACACCCGCGACGGCGAGCTGTTCGCGATTGGCGACGCATTCGTGCAGACCGACCTCGCTCATACGCTCGAGCGGCTCGCCAACGACGGCCCCGATGTCTTTTACCGGGGCGACATCGCGGACCAGATCGCCGCCGACTTCGAGGCGAACGAAGGCTTCATCACCAAGGAGGACCTCGCGAGCTATCGAGTACGCGTGGTCGAGCCGCTGCGGGGCACATATCGCGGCCTGTCCGTGGTCACTGCGGGACCCCCCGCGGCCGGCATCACCCTGCTGCAGATGCTCAACTTCCTCGAGGGCTTTGATTTGGGCGGCCACGGCTGGCCAAGCACCGAGGCCGCTCGCCTGCTCGTCGAAGCCATGGCCTGGGCGGTGGCGGATCGCGAGCTCCACGTCGCCGACCCGCGGTTCGTCGATGTGCCCACGGGCGCGCTCGCCGACAAGGGCTACGCGGCGAAGGCGCGCCAGGTGGCGGCCGTCGAGGTGGGGGCCGTGCACGACCGGCCGGACACGACCCACGTCTGCGTAGTCGACGACTCCGGCAACGCGGTCTCGCTCACTCATACGCTGGGCTCCGCCAGCGGCGTCGTGACCCCCGGCCTGGGCTTCGGCTACAACGACTACATGAACTGTTTCGATCCGCGGCCGGGCAACCCCAATTCGGTACGTCCCGGCAAGACACGCGCGACGAGCATGACGCCGACGATGGTGTTCGACGGCGAACGCGTGCGCGTGTGCATCGGCGCGCCAGGCGGGACCAAGATCGTCACCGGGATCCTGCAGGTGCTCGTCAACATCCTCGACCACGGCATGACGCCGGTCGAAGCGGTGAGCGCGCCGCGCATCGATTTCCAGGGAGACGCCGTCCAGGTCGAAGGCCGCATCCCAATGGCGGTGAGCCGTGGATTGGAGCGGAACGGGTACACCGTCAGCAGGCGAACGCTCGATTACGACTCCTACTTCGCGCGGCCGCAGGTGATCGTCGGCGAGAAGGACGGCTTCCTCCACGGGGCCTCCGATCCGCGGAAGGATGGCGGCACCGCGCTGGACACGGAGACCGAGTGACGTTCAAAGACCGCGTCGCCCTTGTCACCGGCGGCGGCCGCGGGATCGGCGCGGCCACGGCGCGGCTGCTCGCAGCAGAGGGTGCTCGAGTCGCGGTCTCCGACCTGGATGAGGCGCCGGCTCGCGAGGTTGCGGATCCGATCGGCGGTCTCGCCATCGCTTGCGACGTGAGCGTGCCGTCTGAGGTCGACGCCATGGTCGAGCTCACGATCAAAGAGCTCGGCGGGCTCCACATGCTCGTGACCTGCGCGGGGATCATCCGCGACAACCTGCTTTTCAAGATGACCGACGAGGACTGGGACGCGGTCATCGACACGCATCTCAAGGGAACGTTCCTGTGCGCTCGCGCCGCCCAGAAGCACATGGTCGAGCGCAAATACGGAAAGATGGTGTTCCTGTCCTCGACATCCGCCCTGGGCAACCGGGGCCAGGCCAACTACTCGGCGGCGAAGGCGGGCCTGCAGGGGATGGCGCGCACGCTGGCCATCGAGCTCGGCCCGTTCAACGTCAACGTCAACACGGTGGCGCCTGGGTTCGTGGAAACGCGCATGACGCGCGCGACCGCCGAGCGTATGGGCATGGACTTCGAGACTTTCAAACTGGGCGCGGCGTCGCAGATCCCGCTTCGCCGCATCGGGCAGCCGGAGGACATCGCGAGCGTGATCGCGTTCCTATGCAGCGACGAGTCGAGCTTCGTCTCCGGGCAGACGATCTACGTGCGCGGCGGTCCCTGAGCCGGGTTCAGGCTTTTCGTCGAGCGCATGCCGAGCAAGCTTGCCCGCTACTCGAACGTTGTACAGGCCCGTGAAGCTCCGGCGTCCTTCGTCGCAGCCGTGCGAACTTTCGTTCGCAAAATCGCCCATTTCGCCTCATCCGGTTGACGACCCCGGTAAAGGTCTGTTACGTTGACCGCCGGTTTTCTGGGGACACGGCCCCGCCCGCGGGTCGGTTCACAACGTTCGCAACGTTTAGGGGTAGACATTTGCGAGTCCATCGATATCTGACCCATGCTGTCGTGCTTGCGATAGCAGTGGGAATTTCGTCGTATGCGTCGATGGATCGCCACGTCCCCGCTTATCTCACCTCGCGACTCGGCACCGTGGACGCCCAGGCGGTCATGGAAGGCGAGGGTGGCACGGCGGGTGACGTATCGCTCGGCCGGTACAGCACGATCATCAAGCCGGTCGCGATCCCGAGCTCTGCGCCGATCAGCCACAAGCCGTTCACCTACACCGTGCAGCCCGGCGACAACGTGAGCACGATCGCGAACAGGTTCCACGTGAGCGTGTCGCAAATTCGCTGGTCGAACACCAACCTGTTCTCGAGCGACGCCGTGACGACCGGCCAGCAGCTCTTGATCCCGCCGGTGCCCGGCATCGTGGTGACGGTAAAAGCGAGCGACACCCTCGACAGCCTGGCCGCCAAGTACCAGGTGGACCCCGAGGGCATCTACGACTTCAACCGGCTGCGCAGTCCCCAGCTGGTGGCCGGAACCGTCCTCGTCATCCCGAACGGCGTGGGCGGCGCGTTCCCGCCGCCGCCGGCTCTGTACCAGCTGCTCACGCGACCGAGCACTTTTGGCGGCGGATTCCAGACCAAGGTGCTGGGCTGCTGCCTCGGTCCGTTCCCCGCCACCGGGTTCCCGGTCGGGTGGTGCACCTACTACGTGGCGACCAAGCGCAACGTGACGTGGCGCGGTGACGCGGGATACTGGTACCAGAATGCCGCCGCACAGGGCTACCCGGTCGGCGCAAGCCCCAGGCCGGGCGCGATCATGGTCACCTGGGAGAGCTGGGCCGGCCACGTGGCCTACGTCGAGTCGGTCAGTTCCGACGGGTCATGGGTGGTCACGGAGATGAACTGGGTCGCGTTCGACGTGATCGACCAGCGCACGATCAAGCCGGGACAGCTCGGCGGGAAGCTGGTGGGGTTCATCTACGGGTAGGACTCGGCGTTCGGGTCGCCCACTCGGCCTCCATCTTCTCCGTATCGGATCTCACCGACCCTAAACCGGTCGCGGCCACGAGCGCAGCGGCGACGAGGAGGGTCGGCGAGGTGATGAGCAGGGCGGTCTGAAGGCTGCCGAGCCGGTCCGAGAGGAAGCCGACGTCGAATGTGGAGTGCGAGTCCCCCAACACGTGGGCCACGAACAGCAGCATGGTCACGGCGCTCGCGCGCAGGGCCGGCGAGACCACGTTCTGGGCGAGCGCGGTGAAGGGTCCTGAGTACAGGTTGAGGCAGATGGCCGTGACCAGGAACGCCGGGATGAAGATGGGGATCGGGCCGATGTTCAGAGGCGACAGCAGGGCGATCGTGATGAAAACGGCGCCGATCACGAATCCGGCGATGCCCACCTCCAGGTGAGCCGCCGGCGATGTGCGCGCGCGGCGGTCGGCGATCCATCCACCCGCGAGCGTGCCGATCAATCCGCCGGCGACGAGGACGACCCCGGCGAGCAGGCCCGCGCTCGTCACCGAGAGGTGGAATCGGCGGTTCAGGAAAAGCGGCAGCCAGAAGGCGCTCGAGGCGAGCACGAAGAAGAGCAAGGTCTGCGCGAAGATCGTTGCCCGAAGGGTCCTGATTCGCATCAGGCCAACAAACGTGCGAAGAGTGGCGTCCTTGGTTTGAGCCAGCGCCGGCCCGACCTTCTCCATGCTGCCGCGCAGCGGCTCGCGAAGGCCGTACGCCAGCAGCGCGAGCAGCAGGCCCGGGACGGCGGCGAAGAAGAAAGCGCTGCGCCAGCCGAAGTGATCGGCGATGAATCCGCCACCCGCGAATCCGACCGCGATGCCGACAGTGCTGCCGGCTCCCCAGATGGACATCGCTCGTCCTCTCTGCTCATTGGGAAAGTAGTCGGACAGGAGCGAGGTTCCGGCGGGGTAGTAGCTCGCCTCGCCGATGCCGAGCGCGGCGCGACTCAGGAACAGCTGCAGGTAGTTGCGAGAGAAGCCCGAGAAAAGGGTCGCCAGGCTCCAGATCGTGACACCCGCGGCGACCACGGTTTTGCGCACGCCGCGGTCGGCCCAGACGCCGAAGGGAAGGGCGGCGAAGGCGTAGATGAGCAGGAACGCGGAGCCGAGCAGGCCGACCAGCGCATCGCTGATGTGGAACTCGGCCTTGATCAGGGGCGCGGCGGCGGAGGCCACCCAGCGGTCCATGTAGTTGAGAAAGTTGATGCCGACCATGACCGCGAGGACGTAGCGGGCGTAGCCTCGGGCCACGGCGCCATTCTATGGGCCCGGCTCGGAGCCCGAGCGACTACCATTTCTCTTTGCGGCTGCCGCTGGTCGGGGCGGCCTGTTGTGGGTCGGCTGGGCATTGGTGAGCCTAACGGTCTGTAAAACCGCCGCGAAAGCTGTGCTGGTTCGATTCCAGCCCGGCCCACCACCTCTTTCCCGAGTTCAAATCGATCAAATCTCTTGAGGGGCCGAGACACTGCCTTCTATAGGTCGGAAGTCTTGACTGCCAATTTGACTGCCAAATTTGTAAGGCGCGCTGAACGCAAGCGCCGTTGATACTCCAACTCGTCGCAAGCGGGGTGCGAAATACCGGTCCGATGGACTCGACTATTCTTCTAACCGGTTTGCTCGGGGCTGTCATCGGGGCAGCCATCGGCGCGCTCGCGCTGCTTCTTGTTCAGGGATGGGAGCTCTGGTCGACTCGGCGAGACGCCCAGGCCGCGGCTCGCCTCATTTACCTGGAGATCGCCTACAACTTATCGATTCTCAGGACACTCGGCACAACAACCACGCCGATCCCGCTGCTCGTAGTTGACTCGCTATGGAGGCAACACTCGGGAAAGCTCGTCACTGTGATGCACGAGCGCGAGATCGCGCACGTGGCGTTTGCTTATGTTCAGGTTGAGTCCTATCGATGGTTCTTTTCACAGCCTTGGTACTACCTCGCGGTTAACAGGTTGAGGGGCGATGATGTGATGCAGATTGACCGGCTCTCAAAGGCGTTCGTTGAGGCGGAGGCCGCTCTTCGACCAAAGGTCTGGACGGGCAAACGTCTGACCGCCCTGGGCGAGGCAATGCGGGTGCATGCTGAGGCCATTACGAGACCCTCCCTGAGTCTTCGCGCCGCTGCCGCGTTTCGTCAGGTACCCGTGCCGTTCTTAGCTGCAGTCGCACTGATTCTGTTCCTCCTCAATCAGGCATTGAAAGTTTGGGACGCTCTTCGAAAGACCACAGTCCGGAATAGGCCCGACTCGAACTAGCAATTGTTCGCGGCTGTGCCGACGCTGCGCTCGTCGAGTTGCATGAGGACCTAGGGAACGACCTAAGGGTCGAGTTTCCGTGCGGCCGCCCTGAAGGTGGCGCTACCTTTCACAGGTCGCGGCAGCGGTGAGGTGATAAGGAGGTTTGGTGACGCTCCGGAGCCAATTGCTCGTCAGCGGTTCCTGGGGGACTGTACAACTGGGGTTCGATTCTTGCATTGCATGGTGGCTAAGGGAGGCTATCGCGCCTTACGACGACCTCCTGCGCCGCTTCGGGAGCGACATGAACCCCCGATCGAGACATTAGTCAATGAGGCACTCGATGCTTAGCGAGCTCTCACCATCGCTCTACGCCGCTAGTGCTTACCTTCTGGCCGTATCGAGTCGTGAATTGGCGACGTTCCGCTTTCACCCACGGTCGTCGTTCAGCCGATGTTGACGGGCATCAGATCTCGACTTGTCAAAGAGCCGCGAATGCCTTGGCCCTACCGGCCAACCACCGAAAATTGAATTCGAGACCGCCTAAATTTCCCGTGAGTTTGCTGGGAAACCTCGATCATGGGGGATTTTGACAACCAAACTGACGTCCAAACTCGTAAGCCTCAGGCCTGCGGCCAGGCTCAGGTGCCGCTGCAGGTTGGACAGAGACCTCTAGTCTTTGCACCACTATCTTTAATCGCGATCCCAAAGTGAGCGACGATGGCCGCGCGGTCCCTTACGCGTAAAGATCTCAACCGGCTATTCAAGGCGGCGGTGGCGGCCGCTGGCCCGAGATACACGAGAGCTGCCAACGTTGAGGTTCCGATTGCAGATGCCTTCGAGGCACTGCTACGTACGCCAACATTCTTCGCTCGCTTTGACGAGCTCGCGGGCGATCTTGAGATGCGAAGCAGGTATTTACTTGGCGAATCGAATCGCTTTATCGAACTGGGTGCCCGCGCGACTCTGCTCAGGCGAATAGGCCTCCGCGCAGCTCGGCTCGCCGGCGCCCTTCGACGCCTTCCGCGCGATCCGGTCGTCGAGCTTCCGCTTGCGAGAATCGCGCGGGCTGCACGCCGCTTGGAGGCCGATGGCGACGGGCTTGCGCACGAACTCTACGTGCAGCTTCGGCTTGTCGCCGAAGGCGAGGCCGCAACGGAGCAGAAAAGGTTCGCTGAGGATATCGCCGGTCGATTAAACTCAGTTCGTTCTAGCGCGGCGGATGTTGCTGACTTCTTTACGGGCTCACACGCGCGTGTGACTAACCGCGGCATGCTCCTGCTCGTAGGTGACGCAGGACAGGGAAAGACGCATCTCTTCTGTGATCTTGTCAGACGATGCCTCGACGACAACCGCACTGCTGTTCTCTTGATGGGCCAGCACTTCCGTGCCGACGGAGATGTGTGGACTCAGGTTGCGAGCCAGATCGGAGTCTCCGGACTCGGAGGACGAGGCGCGCTGTCGGCATTGGAACGGCTCGGTCGACATAAGGCGCAGCGAGCTCTGCTCATGATCGATGCCTTGAATGAGGGTGGAGGTATCGGTTTGTGGCCCCGAGCGCTTCGTCAATTCGTGCAAGCTGCTCGCAGCTATCCGCACCTCGTCATCGCGATTAGTTGCCGGTCCTCATACGTGCGAGCAGTCATACCGTCGCAGGTTGAACGAAGCATTCCCCGCTTCGAGCACCAGGGCTTCTCGGGCGTCGAGGCGAATGCGATGGCGCGGTTCTTCGCGCATTACGGCCTGAGACATCCATCGATCCCACTTCTAAGCCCAGAGTTCTCGAGGCCTTTGTTCCTCAAACTCTTTTGCGAGGGCCTGCGGGACCGACAGGCGAGGACCGCGCCCTCAGGACATAGGGGCATGACCGACGTTCTTGAGAACTTCGCGCGAAGCGTGGGACGTCGAATCGTCCGCAATATGGGCCGTCCCGCGCTAACGAAACTGCCCTGGGAGTGCCTCAAGGAGGTCGCAAGCCAAATGGCCCAAGCCGGTGTAGAGATGTTGGACCGGCCGCGTGCCCAGGATGCCGTCGCGACGAATGTCCGGGGGCGCGTGAACGTGCCGGAGCTGTTGCAGCACATGATCGACGAAGGGCTGCTCGCCGAAGACCTCCGTTATGACAAAGGACGAGCCGTGCCAGTCATTCGTTTCCCATATCAGCAGTTCAGTGATCACCTCATCGCGAGATACCTACTGCGACACCATCTCGATCGCCAAAACCCACGTCGATGCTTCAGGCGTGGTGGCGCACTTGCGTATCTCGTCGCCGATCAGCTCGCGATCTCGCGTCACAGTGGACTACTGCAGGCATTGGCAATCCAGATCCCAGAGTGGACGACGTCTGAACTCCTGGATCTCGTTCCCGCTCGTAGGCACGAAGAGCTGTTCCGCGCGCACATTCAAAGCATCGTCTGGCGCCGGCCCGATCGCTTTTTGGATGTTCCTAAAGTTGTGGACTACCTCAACGAAGCGGCGCGAAGCAGCGACTACCTCCTATCAGAGGGCTGGACCGCCATGCTGACTGTAGCCGCGATCTCAAACAACCCACTAAACGCTCGTCGACTCCATCAGTCCTTGGTCGCAAGGCCGCTCTGGGTACGGGATGCGACTTGGTCGCGTTTCCTGCACCGGAGTTGGGAGCCTGGGAGCGTCGTCGACCGATATCTCGAGTGGTCTGACACGGTCGACGCCAAGTCACTGCCCGACGATGTCCTTCTCCTGGCTGCGACCGCCCTTACGTGGTTCTTCACCAGTTCGAACCGCTTCATTCGTGATCGTGCAACCAAAGCTCTTGTCCGGATCATGCAGGGCCGGTTCCCAGTTCTTATGGTCGTTCTCGACATATTCCGTGGCGTAAACGATCCGTTTGTCACAGAGCGATTGATCTGTGCCGCCTACGGCTGCGCTCTCCTAACTTCCGATCCGACAGCAATAGCTGCGCTCGCACGTAAGCTCAACGTAGAGTACCTGAGCGGGTCCAACCGTAGTCGGCACATTCTCGTTCGCGACTACGCTGAGGGTATCGTCGCGCGCGCGAAGGCCCTGTCACCAGGACTCCGGCTGCGAACGACTCGGACGCACTGGGCCAATAGTCGACTTCGGCCGCCGACGCGACACCGTCTCGCGGCCAGCTACGAACAGAATCGGGACTACTGGGCCATTTGGCACTCTGTCATGGCCCAAGACGATTTTGATCGATATGTAATCGAGCCGGCTGTGCGCCAGTTCACAGGTTATCGGCTCGATGAAGCAATCCGCCACTCACGACATCAGAGCCAAGAACCAAGTGCGGTCGCCATTCAGCCGCTCTTGAAGGAACTTACGAGCACAGAGGTGACAGCCAACTTACAGACTGTCGCTCAGCAACAGCGGACGAATACGTGGCCGCCGCCGCCGGATCCGAAGGAGCGCTTCAATGTCGATCTCGCCCGGCGATGGATCTTTGCCCGGGTCTTGTCTTTGGGCTGGAAACCCGAGCGCTTTGGCGAGTTTGACCGAATGATCAACTATCGGAACATGCGAGAGGCGCGCAAGCCGGAGCGCATGGGCAAGAAATATCAGTGGATCGGCCTTCATGAGATTCTCGGCTTGCTAGCCGACAACTACCGATGGCATTCAGGATTCGATTCCACGCGTGCGGCTCGTTGCTCTGGCGGCTGGGCGATGAACATCCGCGACATCGATCCTTCCCATCTTCCGTGGTCGCGACCGCCTGAGGGAGGGAGGCCGTGGTGGCAACCACTTCGCTACGCACTCAGACCATCACGGAAAGCGCTCGAACCCTGGATCCGGAGCCGATACTGGCCAGACCCAAAGTCGCTGATTCTGTCGACGGACCTGGACCGAGTCGAGTGGCTCGTGACCGAAGGCCACTACGAATGGAGCGATCTTGATCAACGTCATGCCGGCAATGACCGCTACCCGTATCGCACAGTCTGGTATCAGCTGCGCTGTTATCTCGTCCGCGCACGGCATGCGGATCCCATTAGGAGATGGCTTTCGCGGCAAGACTTCATGGGGCGATGGATGCCGGAGTCCGTAACGCATCATGGCGACTTCATCGCCGAATATCCGTGGCACCCATCCGCGCATGAGTCGCGGCAGGGGTGGACAAAAGGATGGAGAGGCGGCCTAAAGCCGCCGGTAGCCGTCCTAATTCCGGCCGCAAGTCTGTCTTGGGACGACTCCTTCGATGCGTCCACTAAGGAGTCGTACTCTGGCTTCGTTCCGTCTTCATGGCTCGTGCAAGAGCTTCATGCTTCCTGGCAGCCGCCGTTCGATTACACCACCGAGTCCGGTCGCATCGTAGCGACCGATCCCTCTTGGCACCTTGCGGGTCCGCAGGTCGGCCTGGTCCGGAGGTGGGACTTCGATGAGGTATGCCGGAAGATGGACGTGGTGCCGTTTTGGACGCTTTTGGGAGAAAAGCACGTCATCGAAGGTTTGGGGCGGCCAGTCTTGCCTTGGCGAGAGGTCAGCGGATTCTTCGAACTTGCCGGTGGACGGGTTGTAGGATCCTCGCGGCAGAAAATCCTCTCGCCGAGAAACTAGAGTCATCAATCATGCCGAAAGCCCCGATACTCGTCGACAGCACCCGCGGTGTTAGCGAGATCATAAGTTGAATCCGCTGACGTTCGCGCGTCTGGCCGTTACGAGTGTGGACTCCCATCAGAGCCGCCCCAGGACCTGGGCGTTTGGGCGCGACAATCCGGACTTACCCGAGCTCAGAGTCCTCGCGATTCGGCAAATCGCTTAGCGGTCCTCGTTGAGAGCCCGACACCGGACGACAAGCGGGCGATAGCACGCACCCGTCTTGCCCAGTACCGTTATCGACCTCCCAGATGCACGTCTGCCGTGGTCAGAAGGCTTTCGAAATAGCGCGATAGACCTCGACCATCTTGGAGGTTCGAGTCCCGTAGACGGTCCCGATTATCCTTGACGTGGCTCCGTTCCTTCGAATCAAAAGCAGGTAGGTAGTGGAAGCCCGAAATCGTCTCTTACCCGATTGGTTCACACAAATAAGAACAGGTCAAATCAAACTACCGCGGTTTCAGCGGTACGAATCGTGGTCCCACTCAAACATCACGAACCTCTTAGAGAGCGTCGTTCAGGGCTTGCCGGCAGGGGCCGCACTTGTACTGAGGGTAGGAGATCACGAAAAGTTCATTAGCCGCGAGGTGGTCGGCGCGCCAACGGTAGCGGCGCAGCCGACCGAGCACCTCCTTGATGGCCAGCAGCGACTGACGGCTCTCTGGCGAAGCCTTCACGACAACTACGAAGACCGCACCTACTTTGTGTATTTCGAAAACGGCGGCGAGGATACCCGTCCGAGGATATACGGACAGCCACGCTGGAAAACGCAGGATGGCCGAATGCGGCCGGCCTGGGCTGATGCACCCAAGGGAATCAATGATCGCGGATATATCCCGCTGCGCCTCTTGCGACCAGACGAAACTGGCCAAAACGTCCGTGCCTGGTGCCGAGCGGCGACCGCAGAACCCGAAGGCAGCGAGCGCCTAGAGGATCGGATCAACGAGCTACGCCAGCGAGTTCTGACGTACAACATTCCATTCCTCGAGCTTCCTGCGACGACACCGAAAGATGTCGCGCTCGATGTCTTCATCAACATGAACACGAGCTATGTACGGCTCACCTCGTTCGACATAATCGTCGCTCAATTCGAGGAGGCGACTGGTGAATCGCTGCATGACCTGGTTACCCAGCTCAATGAGCGCGTTCCCGTACTGGCGCTGTACATGGAGCCGAGCGACCTGGTCCTTGAAGTCGCGGCGCTCCGAGAGGACAAGCCCCCGACGCAGGTGAGCTATCAGCAACTCGGCCTTGAGCGCCTATTTAACGAATGGCAACAGGTCATAGGCGGGGTCGCTCAAGCGGTCGAGTTCCTTGAAGAGGAGCACGTTTACGACGCTGAACGATTGCCAACCGTCGCGGTGATTCGCGTCTTGGCGGCGCTCTCGGAGCATATCCCCACCTCGCCGGACAAGCTCGGGAATGCACGCTCGCTGCTGCGAAAGTACCTATGGAGAGCATCTCTCACTGCTCGGTATGAGGCGGCCGCCGCAACAGCGTCCTTTCAGGATTTCCGCGGCCTCCGAGATGCTCTTGGAGGACTGGACACACCGATTCCGCTGTTCGATGAGGCTAGGTATCCAGTACCGACAGGCGACTCTCTTCTTAACGCAAGATGGCCTAAGGGACGCGATACCCTGGCTCGTGGAATTCTCAACGTTACAATCCGCGCCGGGGCGGACGACATCGCTGACGGGACGCCCGCGAGTCGTGGCCAGCTAGCCAAGCGCGAGTACCATCATTTGTTTCCAGCATCTCTACTGGAGAGGGACGGGCAGTTAACGAGCCGCGAGATCTACCGAGCGCTGAATTGTGCCCTTATTTCATGGAGGACGAACCGTACTATCGCGGCCAAACCACCCATCGCCTACTTACGGGAACGTATCGACGGTGCCGACTTAGGTATTGAGGAAATCGCTAGGCGTCTAGCGACTCACTACGTTCCATTCGGCGAGCTCAACGCGGGAGGCTACGACAAACTCGGCGACCCGACCAGACGCGGAGACCAATTACGCACCGACTATGAGGCATTCCTGCGGGCGCGAGCGGATTTGCTCCTGCCAGCCATATCTGCCCTCTGCGATGGGCGCGAGCCGTGAAACTCAATAGACTGCACTCACGGTTTTACTAGGCATTGTCGAGCCGCCGTGCCGAAGAGCTGGGTGCTTCGTGCATGCGCGCAAGTGCTTCGCGCGTAGGCTCGTAGAGCCGCCGCCCGCACTTGCATTGGCCGATCGGCTTCTCACCACAGCAGGTCGGCCGCTTCTCCAGCCGAACCGAAACCGGTCGCGAAATTCCATGATGTTGAGTTCAAAACGATGACCGCGGATTGGCGGTGGACACGGCCTGCCGCTGTAAAACCGCCGCGAAAGCTGTGCTGGTTCGATTCTAGCCTGGCCCACCACCCCCGAATCGGAGTCAGGGCCCCGACGTGAACCGAGGCCCTGTCGCAGTAGCGGAGCTCAGGCCGCCGACACGATCGCGCCTCGCGCCGCGGGCGCCGGCAGCGCGCGCACGTTCCGGAAGAGCAACGTCCAGTACACCGACGAGTACGCCGAGTATGCGCCTGTGGCAACAAGCACGACGCCAAGGAAGAAGACCGCCGCGAAGGACCCCGCTACGATCGCACCGGTCACTCCGCCAATCGCCCAGCCTCCAAAGCCGAGCGCGACAGCCGGGATGGCGACCACGACGGCGACCACGGCGAAGGCGATCCCGACCCCGATCGACAGGGCGATCAAGACCAGCCAGCCAAAAGCGACCGCTTTGAACTGCCAGCGAATCATGCGGAAGCCTTCGCTCAAGCTCTCGGCCACGTGGCCATGTTCCAGCACCACCAGGCGCTGGGCGAACTGGAACGCCACGCCGAGCGCGAGCCAGAAGGCCATGGAGACGAGGGAGGCCAAAGCCGCCGTGAGCCCGAAGCTCACCGCGGCCGCGGTGGAGCTCATGGCCCCGACGACAGCCGCCAGCACCAGTGCGCCGACGAGGACGCCGGGCACGATGGCGAGCAGGAAGGTGAGCAGCCTCAGGCCGGCGATTCGCCAGCCGGTCGCGTAGCCCGCGCGCCAGGCGGTCCCCAGCCGGTATTCATGGTCCGCATCGTGCTCGACGGCGGCGTGGATGATCCCGCCGGTTGCGATGCTGCCGAGGACGAACATCACGATGCCAAGGACGACGAGTACGGCCAGGATGCCGACGATCCATTCCCAGTTGGCGTTCCAGACGTTCTGGAGGGCGACCCAGCTGGGTCCCTTGTAAGAGCCGGACGTGCCGGGTCGGCGGTAGTTCGTCCCACCGCTCGAGTAATTGAGCGCTGTCGCCCCGCCGGCGAGGAAGCCCAGCAGCCACAGATACGGCCGCCGGGCCACGATTTCAAACGATCTTTTGATCAGGTGCACGTAATTCATTTCTTTCTCCTCCTCAAGTCGCAGTCGGGACCTCTCCCCGCGCGAGCTCAGGCTTTTGCATGTCCATCAGGCGGACTCCGACGCCGTATGTCAGGAACTGGCCCTCGGGGGTCAGCTCGATGACGACCGCCGCCTCTCGCCGATCGGACGGCAGAAGGGAATCGAGCTCCTTCGAGAGTGAGCTCACTTTCACCGAACCTGCCGCGTGCACGATCGCGGTCGCGTGGAAGCTGATGGTGGCGGGTGGGATCGGCAGAACGAGCGCAAGGATGCCGCCTCGGCGTACCGGGACGGTCACCGAGACATGCCTCGCCGCCGCGATGTGTCTTGCCTTCCAGCTTTCCGGGGCCACGGCCACAAACAGGCGTTGGCCGGCGGTCTTGTAAACGACGCCGCTCGACCTGGGCTCCCCAGCGGGCGTGACATAACCGATGACCGCGAACGACGCTCTGTCCAGCTCATGCCACACCTGATCGCTCGTGACGTGCGACCGGCCAATTTCGCTTGCAGTGACCACCTCTGGTTTCGGTAGACGAGTCGCGATTGCCATGCTTTCCTCCCGCTATCAGTAGGCACCAGTAGCAGGGGTGAGGCAAGGTCCGATTGGCATGGCGTGCCCGGGACGATCGGCCACGTCACCCCTTACGCCCAGCATCGCCCGCTCAGCCGCTGCTGCAAACGCCTGGTAGCTCATGGTCGCTGACGCGTCGTTCCACAGCTTTTCACCAACGACCGGCATCGCGGCATGCACGCGATCGAAGGCATCTCGACTCGCGGCGTCGCCCCAGAAATCGAACATGGCCCCGAGCAGACGCGGATCGCCACGCGGCATATTCATCGACGCGTTGCCTCGAGTGAAGATGCCGGGTTGCCATCCCTCGTAGAGATTCCGGGTGTCGATGTGGTCGGCATACCAGGGGGACCTGGGAGTCACGATGTAGAGAAACTCCGAGCTGGCGTTGATGATGGGGAACCCGAGCTGGTCGCCGGCCATCGGATTGGACCAGGCGGTGTCCCACTCCTCGAGCGTGATATCTGTGCGCACTGTAATCCGGCCCGGCTCGCGGGACAGGCTGCCCCACATCCGGACCGACTTGCCATGATGCCGAAGCAGCGTGTCGAGAAAGTTGACATAGGCCCGGTAGCCATCGCCATCCGCAGGGTCATATTCATCGGCCCCGATGGCGACGCGCGGGCCTGTGAACCACGGCACGAGCGCACCCCACAAAGACGCCATGAATGAGTAGGTGTCGGGACTCGCCAGGTTGAGCAGGTTGGCATGCTGAGGATTGGCGAGATCGGGTCGGTAGCGGGTCAGCGCAGCGGCATGGCCGGGGCTGTCGATCTCCGGCGTGATGGTGATGCCGCGCACGAGGGCGTACGCCTGCAGGTCCCGGAACTCGGTTTCGGTGTAGGAGCCGTCCGTGGCCGCCAGGCCGGGGAACGCCGGGCTGTCGAGGCGAAATCCCCCGTTGTCGTTGAGCTCCAGTTGAAGGTCGTTGAACTTGTACCAGGACAGGTGGCGGATGTACCGCTTGAGAGCGCTGATGGGGACGAACCGGGACGAGACGTCGAGCATGAGGCCGCGCTCCGAATAATGCGGATAGTCCCGAGCCGAGCCGCGAAGCAAGAAAGACGAGCCGCCGGCCACGAGCATCTGCAGCAGGCTGCGGGTGCCATAGAAAACGCCGGCGGGGGAATGTGCGCGGATGTCGACGCCAGCGCCGATCTCGAGCACATAACCCTCCGTGCCGATCGCATCGTCGTCGGCGTAAAGGGTCAGAAACACATCACCCGGCGCCGGGTGTTGGCCCTGGGCGATTTGGAGACGCCTGCCCGTCAGAGAGGCCAGGTCCTCCTGGAAGGCTTCAGCGGTTGGGTTGAGCGTCTCGGCATCGGCCGCGTCGAGAACGATTTGCGCGCCATCACGAAACCTGAAAGCGCCGCCAGAGCCATGCCATTCGCGCAAGGTCGGCACGACCGCGAGCTGTGGATTCAAATCGACTCCGGCTGGAGAGTCCTTCCCGAGGGCGGCGACCGAGACCGCCAGTGCCATCAGCGTCAGCGCGCGAGCGATCGTGGCTGAGCTCACGTTTCAAGATCATGCCGGTTTCGAGAGGCTGGTTGTCTCTGGAAACTCGATCGGTTATGGTCGGGGGAGACGCGGGGTTCGGGTTGTGTGGCTCATAGCGCCACGAGGGGGTACGAATGCTGCTCCAACGTCATGTGATGCTGACGAGGGCCGCGGTGGTCGCGGCTACGGTCATCCTTTCTCTATCCCCGGGCCGGCTCGCGGCCGGGGCCGGCTCACCGCTGTGGTCGTCACCGATTTCGGCCACCAACACGGTGGTGAGCACGCCGACCAGCGGTGGCGGCTATCCCGAGAACCCGCCGGTGGCCGGCGGCTGCGTAGCCCCCAGCCCCGGCAACTTCAACTCCAATCACTCCGAGTCGGAGTTGGCCGTCAAGCCGGGTAGCGAACAGATCGTAGGCTCATCGAAGTTTTTCTTCGACAAGTTCTCGACCGGCTACAACTTCTACCTCGGCAGCTACAACATCAACGGAGCCAACCACAGCAACAACATCATCCAGGGCTACGACTGCTCGACCACCGAGACCACTCCTGGCGTCCTCAACCAGAACATGCCGCCGAGCTGGACCAACACCACCGACCCCAATGTCGGGTTCGACTCCAAGGGTCGCGTCTACCAGACGATGCTGCCGTTCAACGCGTTCTGGACGAACCTGCACCCCGATGGTGAGATCACGATGTCCTTCAGCGACGACCTCGGCGCCCACTGGGTGGTTGGGAACGGCGGGCAGGCCCTCGAGCAGGTTCCCAACGCCAGCTCGTTCCAGTTCGGTTTTGTCGAGGACAAGCAGTGGATCGCCGTCAATCACTACCCGGGAAACAGGTTCCAGGACCACGTCTATGCAACCTGGGACGTGATCAACGGCAACGTCGGCAGCACCGTCAAGCTGCGCATGGCCGTTTCCCGCGATCGTGGGCTGAGCTTCGGCCCCGCGGCGACCATCGTGTCGGCCTCGAGTGACCAGATGCGCAACCAGTTCAGCCAGCCGGGGGTCGATCCCTCGGGCGACCTGTATGTCGCATACGCCAACATCGGCGTCAAGACCAACGTGAGCGACTTCTTCGTCACGAAGTCGTCCGACGACGGCAAGACTTTCAGCACGCCGGTCCAGGCCGGGTCGGGGAGCTCGATCGGGGTGGCCAGCGGACGCGTGACGAACACGACCTTCCGAGACGGCATCCCGTTCGCTTTCGCGGTGTCCCAGGACTTCCCGGGACATCTCTACCTCGCCTACAACGACTTCAACGGCACGCAGTACAACGTGTTCCTGGTCCAGTCGACCGACGGCGGCCAGACCTGGAGCAAGCCGGTGGCGGTCAACGACGACACGGCCTCCGGCAAGGTTGCCGACCACTTCCAGCCGGCCGTCGCCGCAGGTCCGGGTGGTGCGGTCGCGGTCGCGTTCTACGACCGCCGGGCCGACTGCCCGACTGACGCCAGCATCATCAAGCAGGACCAGGGTCGATCCAACTTCTGCATCGACGTCTCGGTTCAGGCGTACAAGGACACCGGCATCGGAGCAGGCGCAACGCCGGTGGGGGCCAACATCCGCGCGTCGAACTTCACGTGGGATCCCCAGCAGCCGGGCCTCCTGGTCAATCCGGACGGCACGACCACCGACCTCCAAACATTGGGAGGGCTTGGGCAGATGGCCTGCGCCAGCCACAACGACCCGTGCCGGCTCGCGTTCATCGGCGACTACTTCGGGCTCGCCATCTCGGGCGGCAACATCTACACGCTCTCGGTCTCGACCCACTACCCCTCGAACGTCAAAGCCGACGACGGCTCGATCCTCTACTACCAGCAGCAGGTGCTCGGAACGATCAGCCGGGCGGGAGCGGGGGTGTAGCGGCGGACGACAGCTGGACACGCTACAAGCTGCAGCGGAAGCTCTTCGCCATCGGCGAGGACTTCTGGATCGAAAACGAGCACGGGGAGCCGGTCTTCAAGGTCGACGGCAAGGCGCTCAGCATCCGCGAGAAGTTCATCCTCGAGGACCAGGGCGGATCCGAGCTGCTGACCGTCCAGACCCGGCTGATCGCGCTCAGGCCGACAATGGAAATCGAGAAGGCCGGCCGGCTCTATGCGACGGTGGCCAAGAAGCTCTTCACCTTGCTGCATCAGCACTACACGATCCAGGTCGAGGGCGGGCCGGCCTACCAGGCCGAGGGCGACATCACCAACCACGAATATGCGGTCACGGGCGACGGCGTCCAGGTCGCCCAGATATCGCGCCAGTGGTTCTCCATCCGCGATGCATACGGGGTCGCACTGGCGCCCAACGTCGACCAGGCGCTGCTCCTGGCGGCCGCCGTGTGCATCGACGAGATCTCAGAACGGGAGAGGGAAAGCCACCGCTAGGATTTGGGCCGATGCAGATGCCGCTGCGAGCCCGCCTCCTGACCGAGCTCGCCGGCACCTTCGCGTTTCTCTCCGTCATCGCACTGTCGGGTCCGGCCGGGCCCCTGGCTCCGCTTGCGATCGGGGCCGCGCTCATGGGGATGGTCTACATGGGCGGTCACATCTCGGGCGCGCACTACAACCCGGCCGTCTCGTTCGCGATATTTCTTTCCAGGCAGCTCAGCGCCGCCGACCTGGCCGCTTACTGGGCGGCGCAGCTGGCCGGCGCCACGCTCGCCTTCGCCTTCGGCAAGCTCGTCAGCGGCCACACACCCGGTATTCACCCCGGTGCGCAGGCCACGGTGCTGCAGGCGCTGTCGGTCGAGGTCGCGTTCACCGCCGCCCTGGTCCTGGTGATCCTCAACGTCGCCGTGAGCAAGGCGACGGCGGGCAATCAGTACTACGGGCTGGCCATCGGCTTCACGATCGCCGCCCTGATATTTGCCGGCGGCCCCATCTCGGGAGGGGCTTTCAACCCGGCGGTCGGCGTCGGCGCCACCCTCGCCTCGGCGCTGTTCGGCGGCGGCGGCTGGTCGGACCTGTGGATCTACCTGGTCGGCCCGATGACCGGCGCGGGGATCGGAGCGGGCATCTATCGCGCGCTGGGTTGAACGTCAGACGTCGCGGTTGAACGCGAGGACCGCGCCGGCGAGCATCACCCCGCCCAGGACACCGACCAGCGCCGCCTCTTCGACGATGCTCATCGTGTGCCCGAGCACGCTCACGCCCAGGCCCAGCCCGCTGCCCAGGAACACCTGCCGGATCGCGTCCACCCCGTAGGTCAGCGGATTGACCTTCGAGATGACCGCGAGCCAGTCCGGAACGTTGTTGACGGGGAAGAAGACCCCCGCCAGGAAGATCAGAGGAAAGATCAACACCTGGACCAGGACCTGGAAGCCCTGCTGCGATTGCATGAAGGAAGCCACCAGGATCCCGAGCCCCGACAGCGCTATCGAAAGCACGATCACGATCGGAACCAGGCTCAACACGATTCGCGGGCTGAGGGGTACATGCAGGAACGGCGCCAGCACCAGCATCATCAGGACCTGGGCGAAGGCGACCATCGTTCCGCCGGCCGCTTTGCCGAACACGATTCCCGTCCGCCCGATGGGCGCCACAAGGATCTCCTTCAGGAAACCGAACTCCCGGTCCCAGACGACCGACATGCCCGCGAACAGCGAGCTCGTCAGCACCGTCATCGCAATGAGGCCGGGGTACATGAACTGGATGTAGTTCACGTTTCGCGCCAGCGGCCCCAGGGCCTTTGTGAAGCCGGCGCCGAAGATGAGCAGGAAGAGCAGCGGCATGAACAGGCTCGAGAGCAGGCGGGAGCGATCGCTCACGAAGCGCAGGATCTCCCGGTAGGCGACCACCCACGTGCCGCGCCAGATCTCGATCATCGCCCCCAGCCCCTCATCCCCTGCAGCATCTGGTCGCGCTCATCCAGCTCCGAGTCCCGGATCTCCCGGCCGGTCATGGCCAGGAAGACGTCATCCAGAGTCGGCCGCCGCAGCCCCACCGACAGGAGCCGCTGAGGGAAGCGCAGGACGAAATCGGGTAGGAACGTCTCGCCCGCCGGAACGTGGAAGCGAACGACCCCGTCCTGGAGGATGGGCTCGAGCTTGTACGTGCCGCGGATCGCGTCGGCGGCGGCCTGGTTGTCGGCCGTGGCGATGGTCACGACGTCTCCGCCGACCTTGTCCTTCAGCCCGTCAGGGGTATCGAGGGCGACGATGCTCCCGTGGTCGACGATCGCGATCCGGCCGCAGTTCTCGGCCTCGTCCATGTAGTGCGTCGTCAGAAAGATGGTCAGCCCTTCACGGCGCCTGAGCTCGTTCAGGTAATCCCAGATGTGACGGCGCGTCTGCGGGTCGAGGCCCAGCGTGGGCTCGTCGAGGAACAGCACGCGCGGGTGATGGAGAAGGCCGCGCGCGATCTCCAGGCGCCGCTTCATCCCACCCGAGAAAGCCCGTACGTTGCCGCGGCGGCGATCCCACAGCTCGACCATCGTCAGGAGGTCCTTGATGCGGCTCTCCCTGAGGGCGCCGGGCATCCCATACGCGTAGCCGTGGAAGCGCAGGTTCTGCTCGGCATTCAGTTACTCGTCGACGGTCGACTGCTGGAAGACCAGCCCGATCGAGCGGCGCACATCGCTCCGATTGCGGCGCACGTCGAACCCGTTGACGGTGGCGGAGCCGCTGGTCGGCTTGAGCAGCGTGCACAGCATGTTGATCGTCGTCGTCTTGCCGGCGCCGTTGGGGCCGAGAAAGCCGAACACTTCGCCCTCTTCGACGGTGAAGGACACGCCCTTCACCGCCTCGAGCTTGCCAAAGCGTCGGGCAAGGTCGCGGACCTCGATCATGTTTTCGCCTCCCCACTTCGTGGGCGGGAGCCGAGGCTTCGCGTCAGCAGCTCGTGCAGCGCCGCCTGCTCCGTCGCGGCCAGCGACGAGACGCCGGGCGCGGCCGAGAGGACCGAGTCCACCCGCCGCTTGAGGCGCCGTCCCTCGGCCGTCAGCACCAGGTGCTTGACCCGGCGGTCTCTGGCGAGCTGCCGCCTGGCGATGAGCCCGCGAGCCTCGAGCCGGTCGACGATGCCGGTCACGTTCGACGGGTCGCAGTGGAGCTTGCCCGCGGCCCCGCTCATCGGCAGAGCATCACCGAGCTGGTGCAGGAGCATGGCCTGCGGCAGGGTCAGGTTGAGCTTGGACAGCTCGGCGTCGAAGCTGTCCATGAGCGTCCGGCTCAGCTCGACCACGAGCCTCACGATGTCCTCTGGCCTGGTGCGTGTCGCCATCTCCATTCAGTCTACTTGACACTTGAAAGGCTGTCGAGTTAGATTGTTGAAGTTTCAACTAATTAGCCAGGGGGCACAACGAAACCTCATGAGCCAATCGACCACGACATTCGCCACGCCCGCCTCAGAAGCCGCCTTGACTGCGTTGGCGGAACATCTCCGCGAGCGGAACTTCGAGCCCCTGATCGTTTCGACCGCGGCCGAAGCGAAGGCCGCCGTGATGTCCCGCATCCCAGAGGGCGCGGAGGTTCACTCGGGCAAGTCCAAGACCCTGGAGGACATCGGTGTCTTCGGCGAGCTGATGGAATCCGATCGCTACGACTTCCTGCGCAAGCGCATGTTCAAGATGGACCGCAAGACGCAGATGCGCGAGATCACCAAGCTGGGGGCGGCGCCCGACTACATGGTCGGCAGCGTGCATGCGGTGACGGAGGCCGGCCAGCTGGTGACCGCGTCCGCCAGCGGCAGTCAGCTCGGGCCCTATGCGTCCGGCGCGGGCAGGCTGATCCTCGTCGTCGGCAGCCAGAAGGTGGTCCCAGACCTCGATGCGGCCCTGCAGCGGATCACCGAATACGTGCAGCCATACGAGGACGCGCGCCTGCGTGAGCAGATGGGCGTCGGCACCCAGCTCGCTCGAATCCTGATCCTCGAGAGGGACTTCATGCCCGGCCGCACGACGGTCATCCTGGTACGCGAGCCGGTCGGCGTCTAAACCCGGCCTGTAACGCGGGCCGGTAGTAGCCAGTGGGGGGCTGCGGTCCTACTTCTCTGCGTTCAGGAGGACGTGATGACGAAATTCGTTCGTGAGCTCATGGTCGGGACGGCCTGTTTGGCGGCGTTCATGCTGGTTGGCGCGACGTCGGCGCTTGCCATGGAGAGCCCGACCACAGGCCAGCCTGGGGCACCGGCCAACACCTGTGGCGACAGCAACCCGGTCACGCCAGGTGCGTCGGCGACGGCAGCCGGTTCGCCCTTCAACCCGGCCGGCCAGGCGGGGGTCGTGTACGCGGGCAACCCGGACACCGCGTCGCTCGCCCACTCCAACAGCACCGCCACGGTGTCGCAGTACGACGTCGCGTGCGTCGTGCTCAGCCACTAGAGCTCAGGCCCGGGCGGGCTTGACGCCCGCCCGGCCAGACCGGCCCGCCGGACTCAGCCGAGGGCCGCGACTACGTTGGAGAAAACGTTCTGGATCTGGTTCCCCATCGTAAGAAGAATCACGATGACCACGATCGAGACGAGGACCAGGATCAACGCATACTCCACCATGCCCTGGCCCTGCTGCCCATGGGTTGCCAACCATCGCCGAAGCATCTGCACGTCACCTCCTTTCGGTGTGTTTCCACGCGAACGCCACCGTCTCGGCACAACGGGGGAGTTCAGCTTTCCTTAACGCCGGTGACACCAGAAGTCCTAATGGTTTCGATTAGCTGAACTAATATGTGCCCATGTCGAAGCCAAGCTTCACCATCGAGCAGCTTCGATCGTTCCTCAGCGTCGCCGAGCTCGAGCACGTCTCCCACGCCGCCGCTTCCCTCCACCTGACGCAGGGCGCGGTCACGCAGCAGATCCACCACTTCGAACAGGCTCTCGGCCTGCGCCTTTTCGAGCGCAGCGGTCGTGGCGTCAGGTTGACGGATGCGGGCCGGGCGCTGGCTATGACCGCCCGCTCGGCTCAGCGGGGATTCGAGGTCGTCGAGGATGCCGCGCGGGCCATCAAGATGCTGGAGGCGGGGTCCCTTCATCTCGGCGCGAGCCCGACGTGCGCGACCCTTTACCTCCCACCGCTACTGGCTCCGTTCACGCGGCGTTTTCCACGTGTGAGCCTCGACATCGTCGTCGAGCCGTCGATGGAGATCAGCGACCGAGTCCGCGCCGGGGCTCTCGACTGCGGCCTGATCGAGGGCGAGGGCCGCGGCGATCTCGTCGAGCTGGTCATCGCCCGCGACGAGCTCGTGCTGGTCTGCCAGCCCGAGCACCCTCTCGCCAGGCTCAGCCATGTCACCCCAGCACAGTTGGAGGGGCACCGCTACATCGGGCGCGGGCCGGCCTGGGGCGCCGAGGCAGTCGTGCGGGAGATGCTCGCGGGTTCGTACGACCGCCTCGAGGTCCTCAACCTGGGGCACCCCGAATATGTGCGCGCGGCCGCAATCGCCGGGCTCGGCTGGGCGGCCATGCCTTTGCTGGCCATCAAAGACGACCTGGCCGCGGGGATGCTGAAGCGGTTGCCGGGATATTCGGGCGACCGCCTGATCCGCGCGATCCGGCGCGCGCCCCAGGGCGGACCCACGCTGGAGGAGTTCTGGCGCCATCTCGTGGGAACCGGCCCGAAGACCACGGATTAAGATTCCAGCTTGTAGCGGCGGATCGGCAATCGCGAGGTGATGGCAGTGCGCAAATCCTGGTTGCTCGCGGTGGTGGCGCTGGCTGCGGTGGCCTGCGGAGGGGCCACCTCTTCCGGGCCGGCGACCGGCTCGACGATCGTCCTGGGAGCGCCGCTCGGCCTCACCGGCTCCCTGGTCAAGGAATCGAACCTCACCCAGCAGGGCTACAGCCTCTGGCTCGACTGGATCAACACACGTGGAGGCATCGTGGTCAACGGGGTCAAGCACCCGGTCACGATCAAGTATTACGACGACACCAGCAACGCCAACCAGTCCGCGGTGCTGATGCAGAAGCTCATCACCGAGGACAAGGCGAATTTCCTGCTCGGTCCGTACGGCAGCGCCGCCACGGCGACGGACGCCGCCGTCGCCGAGCAGAACCAGATCCCGATGGTGGAGGCCAACGGCGCGGCGCAGTCAATCTTCAACCAGGGTTACAAGTACACGTTCGGTGTGCTGAGCCCGGCGAACAAGTACCTCCAGGGCGTCATCGACATGGCGGCCACGCTGAACCCCAAGCCGACGACCATCGCGATGCTGAGCGCCGATGACAACTTCAGCCTCGAGGTGGCCAACGCGATCGTCATGTACGCGCCCACCAAGGGCATGAACGTCGTCCTGTTCAAGAAGTACAAGAACGGCGCCACCAACCTCTCGGCCGAGGTTCAGGCCGCCAAAGCCGTAAATCCTGACATCGTGCTCAACTCCGGCCACCTGACGGAGGCGATCGCCATCAACAAGGCGGCCAAGCAGCAGAAGCTGAACGCGAAGATCTTCGCGTACTCGGTCGGTCCTTCGACCCCCGACTTCATCACCGCCCTCGGCAAGGACGCCGACTTCGTCTACGACGGGTCCCAGTGGACGCCGCAGGTGAAGTACACCCCGGCCTTCTATCTCAGCGAGGCGGACTACGTCGCCGCGTACAAGGCGAAGTTCCCCGGGATTGGCGATCCCGACTACCACGTCGCCGAGTCGACGGCCGCGTGCCTCGCGCTCGAGCGCGCCATCGAAAACGCCGGGTCCCTCAACCCCAAGAAGGTTCGCGACGCGCTCGCCACGCTGGACGTGACGGTCTTCTTCGGAGAGATCAAGTTCGACAGCCGCGGGATCAACATCTACAAGCCGATGGTCGTCGAACAGATCCAGAGCGGCACGCACCACACCGTGTTTCCACCTGACGTCGCGGACGCCCAGCCCATGTACCCGACTCCGAACTGGGACTCCCGCTAGCCACCGTTGATCGACTTCGTCCAGCTGGTCATCCTCGGCCTGCTGGCCGGAGGCGTCTACGTCGCGGTGGGCGTGGGCTTTGGCCTGGTCTGGGGCGTCCTCAACATCGTCAACCTCGCGCATGGGGCGCTGGTGATCGTCGGCGGATACCTGACCTGGCAGCTGTTCACGGTGCTCCACATCGACCCGTTCCTCACCCTGCCGGTGGACGCGGTTGCGCTCTTCGTGCTCGGCTATACGCTCCAGCGCGGCGTGGTCAACCGGATCATCCGGGCCCCGCTCCTGTTCACGTTCCTGCTCACCTTCGGCATCAACCTGGTCATCGTCAACATCCTCCTCGCCATATTCGGATCCGACTTCCGCTCGGTCACGCCGGCCTACTCCGGCCAGGGGCTGGAGCTCGGGAGCGTGGTGATCCCGTACGTGCCGCTCATCTCCCTGGGCGTGGCCGTCGTGCTTGCCGCTGCGCTGGCCCTCGTTCTCAACCGGACACGGACCGGGCTCGCCATCAACGCCATCGCGGCCGACCGTGACGCCGCCCAGCTCGTCGGCATCGACCTGCGCCACGCCTACGCCGTCACGTTCGGGCTGGGCGCCGCCTGCGCGGGAGTCGCCGGCGGCCTGATCGCGATGATCCAGGCGATTACGCCAACCGCGGGCGAGCCATACACGCTGCAGGCCTTCGTGGTCGTGATCCTGGGCGGGTTGGGGAGGGTCAGCGCCACTGTAGTCGGAGGGCTGGCCTTCGGCCTGGTCGAGGCTTTCGGTCAGTCCATCCCGGGCTCCGGCTCCGTTTTCGCAAACGCGATCGCGTTCGGCCTCATGGTCCTGGTCCTGGTCACGCGACCGCAGGGCCTCATGGGACGGCTGCGATGATCGCGACCCCCGCCTCGACGACTCGCTGGCGGCGGATGTTCCTGATCGTGGGCGCGATCATCGTCGCGTACGCGCTGCTCGCGCCGCTGACGTCCCTCGACGCGGCCCAATCGGCCAACGTTCCTCTCCTGGCGGACCGCCTGTGGTTCCGGATCGCGACGATCATCGCCATGTTCATCGTGATGGCGACCGCGTGGAACATCATCGGCGGGATCACCGGGTACGCCGCCTTCGGCAACGTCGCTTTCTTCGGAATCGGCGCATATACGACCGGCATGTTGATCGCCAAGGCAAGGTGGCCTTTTCTTGCCGCGCTGCCCCTGTCGCCGGTCGTCGCGGCGGCTTTCGCGGCCCTCGTCGGCCTGCCGCTGCTCAGGCTGCGCGGTCACTACTTCGCCGTCGCCAGCCTCGGAGTCGGCGTGGCGGTGGGCGAGCTGGTCCAGAACATCGACTATCGCGGCCAGCCTTTGTTCGGAGGCGCCAGCGGTCTCTTCCTGCCCATCTACTCGATCGACAACCGCGGTCTTTTCTTCTTCTATCTGATGTCGGGCGCGGCCGCCGTCGCGATCGCCGTCACCTGGTGGGTGCTGCGCAGCCGGTTCGGCTACGGCCTGATGGCGATCCGCGAGAACGAGGAGGCGGCGGCCGTGCTCGGCGTCAACACCACCGCCTACAAGGTCATGGCCTTCGCGCTTGCCGCTGCCCTCACGGGCCTCGCGGGCGGGATCTTCTCCCAGTGGAACGTGTTCATCAACCAGGACAACGCGTTTCCGATCGAATACAACGTCCAGATGATCCTGATGGCTCTGCTAGGCGGCACGGGGACGGTGTTCGGCCCCGCCGCCGGCGCCGTCCTGCTGCAGCTGTTGATCCAGTTCCTCGGCGGGACCCTGCCGATCTCGTTCGACATCCCGTTCGTCTCGGACACGGTGCGCCCGATCCTCGCCCAGATCATCCTCGGCCTGCTCCTGGTCGGGGTCGTCATCTTCGTGCCCCGCGGAGTGATCGACTTCTTCGGCGGTCGCAGCCGGCTGGGCCTGTCCTACCTTCGCAGGTCGCTACGGGAAACGTCGCTCTGAGCGAGCCCGTCCCCCTACCCGGCCCCCCACCCGGCGGCGCCCTGCAGGCGGCGCCGACCTCCCCACAAGGTGGGGAGGCGAGTCCGCAGCTCGAGCTTCGCAACGTCACCAAGCGCTTCGGAGGCGTGGCCGCGGTCGACGGCGTCTCCTTCGAGGTGGCCAGGGGCGAGATCGTCGGCATCATCGGTCCCAACGGCGCCGGCAAGACGACACTCCTGAACTGCATCAGCGGCATGCACCGGCTCGACGGCGGCGACATCCGCTGGCAGGGCGCGTCGATCGCCGGCATGCCGCCCCACCGGGTCGCGAGGCTCGGTATCGGCCGCACCTTCCAGATCGTCCGTCCCTTCGGCTCGATGACCGTGCTCGAGAACGCCGCCGTCGGCGCTCTCTTCGGCAGCGCGGACGCCCGGCGCGGGCCGAAAGAGGCGTTCGCGCTGGCCGATCAGGTGCTGGGGCTGGTCGGCTTGAAGAGCAAGGCCAACCATCCCGTGTCGTCGCTGACCATCCCCGATCGCAAGCGACTCGAGGTCGCTCGCGCAGTGGCGACCAGGCCGCACTTGCTGCTGCTCGATGAGGTGATGGCCGGTCTCAACAACGTAGAGATCGACGAGGCGCTCGAGATGGTGAGGACGGTCCACTCGACCGGCGTCACCGTGCTGCTGATCGAGCACGTCATGCGCGTGATCATCGGCGTCTGCCGCCGGGCGATCGTCCTGGATGGCGGCCACGTGCTGGCCCAGGGGGAGCCGGACGTCGTGCTTCGGGACGAGCGGGTGATCCAGGCATACCTGGGCGAGCGCTATGCAAAAAGAATCAAGCCCTGAGCCGCTGCTCGAAGTTCGCGGGCTGACCGCCGGCTTCGATGCCGGACCCGTGCTGTTCGGGATCAACCTCGACGTGGCGCACGCGGAGCTGGTCGCCCTGGTCGGCGCCAACGGCGCCGGCAAGTCGACGCTGCTCGGGGTGCTGAGCGGGCTGGTCCGTGCCGGCGCCGGATCGATCACGCTGGCCGGCGAGGACGTGACCAACGCGCGTCCCGAGGTGCTCGTCCGGAAAGGCATCGCGCACGTCCCGCAGGGGCGCCGCCTGTTCGGGACGATGTCGGTCGAGAAGAACCTGCTGCTGGGGGCTTACCTCCGGCGCGACGGCGAGGTCCGCGACGACATGGCCCGAGTGCTGGAACACTTCCCGGCGCTCAAAGACAAGCTGTCGCGCGAGGCGGGCACGCTTTCGGGTGGCGAGCAGCAGATGGTTGCCATCGGCCGCGGGCTGATGGCCAGGCCGAAGGTCCTCATGGTCGACGAGCTGTCACTCGGCCTCGCGCCCAAGATCGTGGATCACCTGATCGACGTCGTGCGGGAGATCAACCGCGACGGCACCGCCTTGATCCTCGTCGAGCAGGACGTACTCGTCGCGCTCGACGCCGCGAATCGCGCTTACGTCCTGGAGAACGGAAGGGTCGTGCTGAGCGGACCCGCCGCCGAGGTGCGAGACGACCCGGGCGTGCGCAAGGCCTATCTCGGCCTGTGACGCCGTGAAGTAGCCTTGGGGTCATGCTCAAGGTTGCGGCCAGGCTTCCGGCCGCGATCGACGACGTTGGAGAGTACCTGGCGGACGTCACCGCCCTGGAGGCCGCCGGGGCGGACTCGATCTGGGTGGATGACACGGCGCTCGACCCCTGGGTGATCCTCGGTGCGGTGGCGGCGGTGACGCATCGAGCAGGGCTGGGCTGCCAGCTCACCTCTCTGGCCAGGTGGTCGCCTTCGCGGCTCGGACCACCGGCGGCCGCGCTGCAAACGTTGAGCCGAGGCCGGACCGTGGTCGGGCTTCCGCGTCGGGGCAATCATGCGGACCATGTCGCGGCCTTACGCGCGGCCGGGGCGCGGATCTTCACGGTCGGAGCTCCGGATGCATCGGGCGACGGCGTCATCCTCACCGTCGAGTCGGCTGACCAGCTGCATCGACCAGCGTCCACGCTTACGGAGGTGTGGGCCGCGATCGCGATCCCTCCGGACCGCGAGGCCTGGACCCAGGCTCTCAACGCTTATGAAGCGGCGGGGGCCACCGGATTGATCGTCGGGTGGAACGCCCGCCTGGTCGACCTGCTTCGGAATCCAGAGCCCGATGATCGAGCGGACCTGTTGATGTCGACCGGATGAAAACTTGACACCAATCAGGGCCTGAGCTAGCTTCAGGCTGCTGCGGCCGTTCGTTGATGGGGAGGCTGCTTTGCCGACCGTAACACGTCGGGATTTCCTCAAGGCCGGAATGGCGGGTGCGGGGGCCCTTGCGGCCACCGGGCTCGGCTTTGATGCCGCGGTGGCCGAATCCACCAAGGTCAAGCAGAACCTACGGATCTCCGGTGCCAAGGAGTCGCACTCGGTCTGCCCCTACTGTGCCGTCGGCTGCTCGCTGGTCGCATATACCCGCCAGAACAGCGATGGCAGCGTCCAGCTGCTTCAGATCGAGGGTGACCCCGACAGCCCGGTCAACGAAGGCCGCCTGTGCCCCAAGGGCGCCACCGCGATGCAGCTGGCGATCTCGCCTCGCCGCGTCGAGTCGCCGCAGTACCGGGCGCCCGGGGCGACTGGATGGAAGAGCGTCTCGTGGGACTTCGTGCTGAACAAGATCGCGCAGAACATCAAGGCGTCGCGTGACGCCACGTTCGTGACCACAGACGGAAACGGCAACACGGTCAACCGCACCGAAGGCATCGCCTTCGCGGGAGGCGCCGCGTTCAGCTCGGAGGAAGGCTACTTCGCCACCAAGCTGATGCGGGGCCTGGGACTGGTACATCTCGAGCAGCAGGCCAGGGTTTGACACGGCCCCACGGTGGTCAGTTTGGCCGCCACATTCGGAAGGGGAGCGATGACGAACCACTGGCGCGACATCAAGAACGCCGACCTGATCCTCATCAACGGCGCCAACCCCGCCGAGGCGCACCCGGTCGGCTTCCAGTGGTTCATGCGGGCGAAGCTCGACCGCGGGGCCAAGATCATCCACGCCGACCCGCGGTTCACTCGCACGTCGGCCGTCGCGGACATGTACCTGCGCATCCGCACCGGCACCGACGTCGCCTACTTCGGCGGGCTGATCAACCACGTGCTGCAGAACAACCTGTTCCAGGACGTGTACGTGCGGCACTACACGAATGCGTCTTTCATCGTCAAGTCGGGATTCGATTTCAAGGACGGCCTCTTCTCGGGATACAACCCCGCCAAGCGCACCTACGACATCGGCACCTGGAGCTACGAGACCGGCGCTGACGGGTTCGCCAAGCGCGACCTGACCCTCCAGGACGAGCGGTCGGTGTTCCAGCTCATGAAGGCGCACTACTCGCGCTACACGCCCGACGTGGTGTCGAGCATCACAGGGATTCCCGTCGACCAGTTCAACAAGGTGGCGGACCTGGTCGGCCAGATGGGCAAGCCCGACAAGGTCATGACCATCGTCTACGCCGTGGGCCTCACGCATCACACGACCGGCGGGCAGCTGATCCGTTCGGGGTCGGTGCTGCAGCTGCTCCTCGGCAGCATGGGGCGGCCGGGTGGCGGCATGAACGCGGAGCGCGGCCACGCCAACATCCAGGGCAACACCGACCATGCGATCTCGTGGGAGATCTTGCCGGGATACCTGAAGATCTCCGCCCCAGGCCAGAAGAACCTCAACGACTACGTGGCGCAGAGCGCACCCAAGAAGTCGGACCCCAACTCGTGGAACTTCTTCGGCACCAACTACCGGAAGTTCATGGTCAGCACTCTCAAGGCGTGGTACGGGGACGCCGCGACCAAGGCCAACGAGTTCGCCTTCCACTACGTGCCCAAGCCGGCCCAGAACTCATCGTGGATGTCGATCTACGACCAGGCGCTGAAGGGAAAGATGGAGGGCCTGATGCTCTCCGGCATGACCGCCTCCAGCATCGGCCCCGACGTCAACCAGGTGCAGCAGGCGCTCGCCAACCTCAAGTGGCTGGTGGTCATGGACGCGCTGCCCACGACCAGCTCGGAGTTCTGGCACGCGCCTGGCACCGACGCGAGCCAGGTCAAGACCGAGGTCTTTCTGCTCCCGGCCACTCACTGGATCGAGAAGGACGGATCGTTCACCAACAGCGGGCGCTGGGCGCAGTGGAAGGACCAGGTCATGCCGCCCCAGGGCCAGGCGCGCCACGACCACTGGATCCTGGCCGACATCTTCAATCGCGTGAAGACGCTTTACCAGCAGCAGGGCGGCAAATTCCCAGACCCGATCATGCACCTGACGTTCGATTACAAGGACCCGTCGAAGCCCGAGCTGGACGAGATCGCCAGGGAGATCAACGGCAAGGACCTTTCCACCGGCAAGCAGATGACCTCCTTCGCCAATCTCAAGGACGACGGCACGACCACGACCGGCGACTGGATCTACACCGGCAGCTATCCCGACACCGGAAACCTGATGAAGCGCCGCAGCGGCATCCAGGATCCCAAGACGAACGACCCCACCGGCATGGGCTTCTACCCCAACTGGGCGTGGAGCTGGCCGCTGAACCGGCGGGTGCTGTACAACCGGGCCTCAGCCGACCTCGACGGCAAGCCGTGGGATCCGACACGTCCGGGCATCACCTGGAACGGCTCGAAGTGGGTCGGCGACGTACCCGACTACCCGCCGACGATGGACCCCCACGATCCGAAGGCGTGGCTGCCTTTCATCATGAACGGCGAGGGCGTCGGCCGGCTGTTCAGCAATGGCATGGTGGACGGCCCGTTCCCCGAGCACTACGAGCCGGTCGAGTCGCCGGTCACCAACCCGCTGCACGCGAGCAATTCGGCTTCGCCCGTCGCCTTCCTCTACGACCAGGCCGCCGGAAGGCCGAACCGGTTCGGCACCGCCACCGAGTTTCCCTACATCGCGACCAGCTATCGCCTTACCGAGCATGAGCACTACGTCACCCAGCACGTTCCGCACCTGGTCCAGCTGCAGCCGGAGCCTTTCGTCGAAATCCCCTGGGAGCTGGGCCAGGCCAAGGGCATCAAGACGGGCGACAAGGTCCGCGTGTCGTCGAAGCGTGGCAAGGTGGAAGTTCTCGCCGTGGTGACCAAGCGCCTCGGCTCGATGACCGTCGCCGGCCAGAAGGTCTTCCAGATCGGCATTCCCATCCATTGGGGCTATGTCGGCATCTCGGCGGATGCCGACCCGAACCACGGCCGGTACTGGCTCGCCAACGCGCTCACGCCCTTCGTCGGCGATGCCAACTCGCGCACGCCCGAGTTCAAAGCATTCCTGGTCAACCTGGAGAAGATGTGATGGCTAGAGCAGCCGTCGCCGCCGGCCCGTTTACGGATCGGCGCGGCCGCACTGAACAGCTGCGGGGCCGGCACCCATTCGCCCGCGAGCTGCTGGACTTCTACGGCGCCCTGTTGGGAGCTCAGGAGCACGCGTATGAAGAGGCGATCTCGGCGAAGCCTTCCGCCCGCGATCTGGTTCCTTACGTCGCCGAGGTGGTGATGCCCGCAGTCGCTGATATGAGCATCGCCGCCGGTCCTTTCAACCTGCGCGACGACGTGGCGCGCCGCCTCGAAACCACCGACCCACGGCACATCGTCGCAGCCTGGTTGCGGGGCGAAGACCAGTCGATGGTGGACCGGTTCCTGGCCCGGGCGTCATCGGGGCCGGTCCTCGAAGCCCTGGGCATCGAGGCCGCGGCCGCCTGCGCCGGCCCCCGCGACGCGCTCCACTGCCCGTGTTGCGGAGGACCGCCGCAGCTCAGCTACTTCGCGCTCGCGGGCGAAGACCTCGCCGCCGGCGGCCGTTTTCTCGTGTGCGCGCGCTGCAGCTCGAGCTGGGGGTTCGCCCGGATGACCTGTCCCGGCTGCGGCGAGGACTCCAGCTCGCGCCTGCCGATCTTCAGCGAGGAGGGAACGTCATCAGGCGAGCGCGGCAGCGTAGTGCGCGGGCTGCAGGGGAAGCTCGAGGTCCATGACGGGGCCGGCCCCAGGGCGATCTTCCCTCACATCCGCGTCGAAGCCTGCGAGACGTGCCGGCACTACCTGCTCAGCATCGACCTTGCCGCCGACCAGGCGGCTGTCCCCGAAGTCGACGAGCTGGCGGCGCTGCCGCTCGACCTGTACGCAAGAGAGCGGGGCTATTCGAAGATCACCCCCAACCTGATGGGCTTCTGAGAGATGGCGGTCACCATCACCCCTGGCGAGTCGTACGGCTTCTTCACCGACACCAGCATCTGCATCGGCTGCAAAGCGTGCGAGGTGGCCTGCAAAGAGTGGAACCAGCTCCAGGGCAACGAACCGAAATTCCTGGCCGACAGCTACGACAACACCGGCCAGCTCGACGCCCAGAACTGGCGCCACGTGAAGTTCATCGACGACGTTCCCGCGCAATCGGCCAACGCGGGTAACGGCACCGCCTTCCTGATGATGTCCGACGTCTGCAAGCACTGCAAGCACGCGAGCTGCATGGAGGTCTGCCCGACCGGCGCCATCATCCGCACCGAGTTCGACACCGTGTTCATACAGCAGGACGTCTGCAACGGCTGCCGGAACTGCGTGGCCGCATGTCCCTACAGCGTGATCGCGATCAATCAAAGTACGGGCACCGCGCACAAGTGCACGCTCTGCTACGACCGGCTCCAGGGCGGGCTCGAACCTGCGTGCGCCAAAGCGTGCCCCACCCAGTCCATCCAGTTCGGGCCCCTGGCCGAGCTGCAGCAGGCGGCCGACGTGCGGCTTGCCGCCCTGCACTCGCAGGGGATCAACCAGGCTCAGCTTTATGGTCGCGACGACAAAGTGTACGGAGGGCTGAACGCATTCTTCCTGCTCATGGACAAGCCGGAGACCTACGGGCTCCCGAACGCAGACAATGCCGGCCTCCCCTCCCGCAACGACCTGGGCGGGTACATTGGCGCGCTGGTGACGGCGGTGCTCGGCGTCATCGCGGGCATCGTCGCGTTCCGGCGGCGAGGGGCGACGCCGTGATGTACCTCGCCGCCGAGCATTTCGTGCGCGCGCCGCAGTGGACGTGGTACATCCTCGGATACTTTTTCTTCGCCGGGCTCACCGGCGGCTCCTACGCACTGGCGACGCTCCTCCGTCTCGTGGGAGAGCCGCGTGACGAGGCGGCGGCCCGCCTCGGCTTCTACACGAGCTTCGTCACCTTACTGGTCTGTCCGGTGCTCCTCACCACGGACCTCGGCGCAAGCTGGTCGAAGTTCTGGCACATGCTCGTCGACGTCACACCTGGGGAGGTGGGCCTCAGCTTCAAGTACTGGTCGCCGATGTCGGTGGGCGTGTGGGCGCTGCTGATATTCGGCTTCTTCGCGGCCGTGTCCGCGCTCGAGTCCTTCGCGCTCGACAGGCGAGATCGCGACGCCATCGGTGATCCGGGCCGGCCGATCGGCGGCGTTCTCGGCCGGGCGTTCAACGCCGTCGGCGCGATCATCGCGCTGTTCATCGCGTCTTATACGGGTGTGCTTCTCAGCGTCAGCAACCAGCCGGTGTGGAGCGACACGTGGATGCTCGGCGGGCTGTTCCTGGCCTCCGGCCTGGCGGGCTCGGCGGCCCTCATCACGCTGCTGACCGCCTTCCGGCCTGCCGCGGCGTTCAGCCTGGCCCGCCTCCACGAGGCGGACGGGTATTTCTCGATCCTCGAGCTGGTCTTGCTGGTCGCGTTCTTCATCACGATCGCGGCCGCCGGAACGGCGACGAGGACGCTGCCCTACCTGCCGCTGTGGTTGCTCGCGCTCGTCGGCATCGGATCGTCACTCGTGGCGGCGAGGGGGCACATGCGCATCCGTCCCGCCGGAGGCACGGCGGTCATCGCCCGAGCAGGTGCCGACACCCTGGCCGTCTCCGTACTCGTGCTCCTTGGGGTGCTGGCCCTTCGCGCGGCGGTGATCTTCAGTGCCCAGTAGCGCGCCGCCGACCTCAGACCAGGTTCTCTCAGTTCTCGCCGCCATCCAGGACCCTGATCTCGGCCGCGACGTCGTCAGCCTGGGCATGATCAAGGACCTGGTCGTCGGTGGCGACGGCAGGGTCAGCTTCACCTTCGAGCTGACGACGCCGGCCTGCCCGGTTCGGGACCGCTTCCAGACGATGGCGCACAGGCTGGTCAGCGACCTGCCGGGTGTGACCGCGGTCGACCTGAAGATGACCGCCAACGTGCGATCAGCCTTCAACCGGCCCCAGCCGAACCAGGTCATCCCCGGCGTCAAGCAGGCCATCGCGGTGGCCTCGGGAAAGGGCGGCGTGGGCAAGTCCACGGTGGCGATCAACCTGGCCTGCGCGCTTGGCATCAGCGGCGCCAAGGTCGGGCTGCTCGACGCGGACATCTACGGTCCTTCGGTGCCGGGCATGATGGGCGTCCAGGACCAGCCCAGGGTCGTCGACCAGAAGCTGGTGCCGCTCGAGGCCTTCGGCATCACTCTCATGTCGATCGGGTTCCTGGCCGGCGCCGACAAGGCGATGGTCTGGCGGGGACCGATGGTGTCTCGGGCCATCGAGCAGATGCTCGGCGACGTTCACTGGGGCTCGCTCGACTATCTCGTCATCGACCTCCCGCCAGGCACCGGCGATGCCTCTTTGACGCTTGCGCAGGCGGTCCCGCTCGCGGGCGTGGCGATCGTCTGCACCCCACAGGCCGCGGCGCTGTCGATCGCGGTCAAGGCGCTGCAGATGTTCCGCGGCCTCAACGTGACGCCGCTCGGGCTGGTGGAGAACATGAGCTGGTTCGTCTGCGGCCGGTGCAGCGAGGAGCACTACATCTTCGACCACGGTGGGGCGGAACGGGCGGCCCGTCGCCTGGGCGTTCCTTACCTCGGCGGTATTCCGCTCGAGAAGGCGATTCGCGAAGAGGCCGACGCAGGCGCGCCGGTGGTCGTCTCGCGGCCGGACACCGCCGGCGCGAGGGCGTTTCGAGAGGTCGCCTCGGCGGTCGCCGCGCGTGTTTCGGTGCAGAGCTTCCGGCAGCTGCCGGTGATCAACGTTCGCTAGGCCCTGGGTTCTCCTTTTCCAGTTCCAGCCTGACCTCGTTGACGAAGGCCGCCGTGGCGGCATCGTCGAGTCCGCCGTTCGCCACGCGCAGGCGTTCGGCCGCGACCCCCGCCATGTAGCACGACAGCGGTGCGAATCGGCGCTCCTGGGTGTGCGCTGCCACCCGCGCCAGCTCCAGCAGCTCCAGGGCCACCCGCGCATCCAGCGCCGGCGCCTCGATTCTTGCCGAGCGGCGCTCCGCCGCCGCCACCCACCGCTCGCCCAGGTCGTCGAAGAAGCGATTCATGGCGTCACCTATAGCACGGCGCCGTACGGAACGCCTTGTTCGGCATCGGCCGCGAGGACCTGGACCCGATCGTTGACGGCATCGAGGGAGTCGCAGCTTTCATGGCCTCGGCCTCGGACGGCCAGGTCGTACTTATGCGAGCGCCGAGACCTATGCGGCCGCGTATATAGTGCCGAGGTGAACCCGGCCGAGGCTCCCGTCGGATATGGCATCGACTTCGGGACCAGCAACAGCGCGATCTCCGTCGCGTATGCCGACCGGGTCGAGGTGCTCGCGCTGGGACGGTCGCGCTCGGCGATGACGCTGCCGTCTTTCGTGTATCTCCATCGCATCGGCAGGCGAGGCGCTGGCGACGAGGCTGTAAGGACGTTCCTCGAGTCCGGGCACGAAAAGACCGACTGCTGGAACTGCCCCCTGGCGCCATATGGCTGGGACACCGACTGCCGGCAGTACCGCAAGGGCGGCGGGTGCAACGACGCGCGGCTGCTGTCCGGCGTCAAGCACGAGCTGGCGAAGCTGGGCTTCTCAGGCACCAACTCGTGGGCGACCGACTTCACCGTGGGATCGCTGGTCGCCGTGGTGCTCAGGCGCTTGAAGAGCGAGGCCGATGCCATCGGTCCGGGCTCGCAGCGCGTCGTCGTCGGGCATCCGGTGGTCTTCGCCGGTGCCGATGCCGGCAATCGCGCCGCCTCGGATCTGGAGGCGTTCAGCCGCCTGGAGCAAGCCGCACTCGAGGCAGGGTTCGGCGAGGTGGCCTTTCTGCCCGAGCCGACGGCGGCTGTCATCGGCGAGCCGGTTCACCACGGGGTCGAGGTCGCGGTGGACTTTGGCGGCGGCACTTTCGACGTCGCGGTGATGGACTCGCGCGATGGGGAGCCCCGAATCGCCGGCATGGCGGGCGTCGCGGTTGGCGGCGAGGTGCTGGACGGCGTGCTCTTCGAAACCTGCGTCGGACCCGCGCTCGGGTTGGAGGCGCTGCCGAGCTGGCTGTTCAACGAGCTGCGGACGGCGAGCTCGGTCCGGCTGCTCATGGCCGACCCCGGCATCCCGGCGATCCTGGCGAGGGTCGGGGGAAGAGTCGGCGAGCTCGCCCACGCCCTGCTCTACGAGGGGCACACGTACGAGTTCTACAAATCGATCGAGGCGGCGAAGATCGCCCTGTCCAGCTCCGAGGCCACGGAGCTGGCGTTCTCACCGCTTGGTCTTCGAGTGACCGTGCACCGCTCGGCCTTCGAGTCGATGATCCGGCCTGAGCTCGACCTGGTCCGCCAGGCGATCAAGCAGGCGCTGGACGTCGCCGGCATCGAAGCGGGCGACGTCGACCGGGTGCTGCTGACGGGTGGCTCCGCCTATATCCCCGCCTTTCGCGCCGATCTCGCGGAAACGTTTGGCGAGGATCGCCTGGAGCAGCGGGATGCCTTCACGGCCGTGGTTCACGGGCTGGGCGTGCGGGCCCAGCAGCTCTGGGGCTCGTTCGCCCGTCTCTGAAGGGAGGGTGTTCAAGGCTCGTAGGAGTCACTAATCTCTTTGCGTGCCGGTGACGGACGACGGTGTTCGCTTCGAAGACGGCGAGCTGCGCCGGAAAGGCGACCGAACCCTGGCCTGGCGCTGGTGGGGTGAACCCGGCGGCACCCCGATCCTGCGCCTGCAGGGCACGCCAGGGTCCAGGCTCTACCGGCACCCCAACCCGGCCATCCAGCGCGACCTTGGCGCGCGCTACCTGATGGCCGATCGTCCCGGCTTCGGAGGCTCTAGTCGTCTTCCCGGCAGGGGCATCGCGGCGGTTGCGGACGACCTCGCGGTTCTTCTCGACCATCACGAGCTGGAGCACGTTCCGGTCATGGGCACCAGCGGCGGCGGACCGCACGCGCTCGCCGTCGCGGCAAAACATCCGAAGCGGATCAGTGCCGTCTCGGTCATCGTGGGCGCATCGCCCCTGGAGGCCGACGAGGTCAGCCGGCTCGTGGGCGTCAACGCCGCTGGGTATGTGGCTGCCGAGAAGGGATGGGAGGATCTGCACCAGCTGCTGGTGGAGTTTCGCGAACGAATCCTCGGCGATGAGGGCATGGCCGGCGTGCTCTCCGATGCGCCGCCGGAGGACCGCGCCATCATGCAGGACCCCGCCTGGCAGCGGCTGGCCCGAGCCAACAACGGGGAGGCGCTGCGGCAGGGCGCCGAAGGCTGGACCGACGAGTCCATGGCGCTGCACTTCCCCTGGGATTTCGAACCGGGAGCAGTGCGGGCCTCGGTCACGTGGTGGCACGGCGACAACGACATGAACGCGCCGCTCACAGCGGCACGGCGCGCGGCTGCGCGCCTGCCCCAGGTGGACCTGCGCGTTTGGCACAACGAAGGCCATTTCGCTTCGTTGACGCACGAGGCCGAGATCGTGCGCGAGCTGCTGAGCCGAGCAGGAACCTGACGCCCGCATCGAGGATGATTTCAGCCGTGAAGGCGCTGGTGTGGCACGGCCCGGGATCGATGAGCGTCGACGACATAGCCGAACCGCGACCCAAAGCCGGCGAGGTCCTGGTGGCCAGCGAGGCCGCCGGGATCTGCGGCTCCGAGGTCGAGGGCTATCTCGGGCGGATGCCGAATCGAGTGCCCCCGCTGGTCATGGGCCACGAGTTCGCCGGCACGGTGGCCGAGGTCGGCGAGGGAGTGGACCCGTCGTGGGCCGGCAAGCGCGTGGCCATCGACCCGATCGTCGGCTGCGGCCGCTGCCGTTACTGCGCTCGCGGAGACCGCAACCTGTGCCCAGACCGCTACCTGGTCGGGATCGCGGTCCCGGGCGGTTTCTCGGCCAGGGTTGCGGTCGCCGAGCGGTGCCTGTTCGAGATTCCCGCGGACATGGACGCGCGGCTGGGCGCCCTGGTCGAGCCGCTCGCCAACGGCGTCCACGCGATCCGCAGCGCGGCGCCCGACAGCGTGGCGCATGCGGTGGTCATCGGCGCGGGGACCATCGGCCTCGCGTGCATGCAGGCGGCGCTGCTGCACGGGATCGCGGAGGTTGAAGTCGTCGAGCGCCACCCGGCCCGCCGCGGCCACGCCCTCCGCCTCGGCGCGCGGAACGCCCACGCCTCTGGCAGCGAGGTGAAGCCGGGTGTCGACCTCGTGATCGACGCCGTCGGCGCAGATGCCACCAGGCTCCTCGCCATCGACCTGTTGGGCCCGGCGGGCACCGCCGTGTTCATCGGCCTGCACGACGACGAGACTGCGCTGCCCTGGCGCCGCATCGTCCGCGGCAACCACACCATCAAGGGCGTGTTCGGCTATTCGGACTCGGACTTTCAGCAAGCGCTCGACTGGCTGGCGGAAGGACGTGCTGGCATCGGCGACCTGGGGGCCCTGGTTCCACTCGACGACGGACCTCGCGCGTTCGAGACCCTGGCCAAGGGTCCCACCGACGACATCAAGGTCTTCCTCGGTGCCTGAGTCGCTGGCCGGAAAGGTCGCCATCGTCACCGGCGGTGGCACCGGCATCGGCGGAGCGGTCGTCGATGCCCTGACGCGAGCCGGGGTCACGTGCCACGCGATCGGCCGCCGCGGGCCGGTCAAGCTCGACGTCTCCGATCAGCGGGCGGTGCTGGCGTTCGTCGATTCGCTCGACCGCCTCGACATCCTCGTGTGCAGCGCCGCCGACCAGGTGCAGGGACGGCGCCTTGAACAGATCGGACCCGCCGAGTGGGACCATCTCATCGCCGTCAACCTGAGCGGCGCCTTCTATTTCATCAACGCGGGCCTGGCAAAGCTGCGCGACGCGCGAGGCGATGTTGTCTTGATCGGCAGTGTTTCCGGCTCGTGGCCGGACTTCAGCGGGCCCGCCTACCAGGCGAGCAAGGCCGGGCTGATCGCGCTGTCGCGGGCCGCCGGGTTCGAGGAACACAGGCATGGGGTCCGCTTCTCCGTCATCAACCCGGGCCTCACCGATACACAGATGTTGCTCAAGCGGCCGGTGCCGCCGCCGCCCGAGGTCGCCGCGGCGATGCTCCGTCCGGAAGATGTCGCCGAGGCCTGTCTCATGATGCTCACCCTCCCGCCTCGGGCGCACATCCCGGAGCTCACCATCCTGCCGACCACGATCCAGGCGCTCGGGAACACGTCCACGCCCAACCCCAAACCACCCGGGGATTAGAAGACGGGGGCGACGGCGCGTCGATATGTGGTGGCGCTCGACGTGGGCAGCTCGTCGGTGCGGGCGCTGCTGTTCGACCTGCGCATGCGCGAGGTGCGCGGCGCCGAGGTGCACCACCGTTACAGGCCGCTGACCCGGTCGGATGGCACCGCCGAGGTCGACCCCGACGTTCTGATCCGATTGGTCGGGCGCTGCCTGACCGATCTTCTGCGCCTGGCCGGCCCAAGGCGCGCCGCGAGCATCGCCGGAGTCGGCGTTTCGACCTTCTGGCATGGGCTCGTCGGCGCCGATGATTCCGCCCGCGCGCTCACGCCGCTCTACCTCTGGGCGGACAGCCGGAGCCGGTCGGTGGTGGCCCGGTTGGAGGACCGGCTCGACGTCGAAGCGGTCCGGCAGCGGACCGGCTGTCCGATCCATCCCAGCTACTGGCCCGCCAAGCTCGCGTGGCTGAAAGAGACACGGCCGAACCTGTGGAAGCAGCCGGTGAGGTGGCTCAGCTTCGGCGACCTCCTGTACTGGCGGTGGTTCGGCCACCTGGGAACCAGCCTTTCGATGGCATCGGGCACTGGTCTGTTCCGCCTCGAGGACTGCCGTTGGGACGAGGAGCTGATGTCGGTGCTGGGGATCCGGCCCGACAACCTGCCGCCGATCGCGGAAGTCGCACAGGGATTGACGGTTGGGCGCCATCGCCGGCCGGCGCTGGCCGGTATCCCCTGGCTGCACGCGACGGGGGACGGTGCGCTGGCGAACCTTGGCAGCGGATGCCTCACCCCCGCAAGGCGATCACTCACCGTCGGCACCTCGGGCGCCCTGCGTGTCATGCATCCGGCGCCCGGACCGACACTGCCGCGCGGCTTGTGGACATACCGGCTAGACCGGCAGCGGCTGGTGACCGGGGGCGCGCTCTCCAACGGAGGCAACCTGTGGGCATGGCTGCGGCACGTTCTTCGAGTCGAGGACGCCGGGCTGGAGAGCCGCCTGGCCGCATTGACTCCCGGCGCTCACGGCCTGACGTTTCTTCCAGATCTGGCCGGCGAGCGCAGCCTCGGCTATGCCGCGCATGCTTTCGGCGCCATCGCGGGCCTGACATCGGCGACCACCGCCGAGGACATCGTCCGCGCCGCGCTGGAGGCGGTGGCGATCGAGTTTGCGCGAGTGGATCATCGCCTGGATGAGGTGCTCCCGAGGCCGCGGATGCTCGTTGCCAGCGGAGCAGCGCTGCTCTGCTCGCCGGCCTGGATGCAGATGATGGCCGATGCCACCGGGCGTTCCGTGGCCGCAAGCCAGTCGGGGGAGGCCTCGAGCTCCGGCGCGGCCGTGTTCGCGATCGAGTCGCTCGGGCTCGGCGATCCGGCGAAGCTGGCGGCGGGAGTCGGCCGCACATTCCGGCCCCGGCCGCGCGCGGCCGCCGCCTACCGGAAAGCCACGTCACGACAGGAGGCGCTGTACGGAGCGCTGATCACCGATCGCCTGCTCAACCTTTAGGTGACCGCACGCCAGGGCCGCGGTCTGACCTTCTGCCGGCTGGGGGGCATACTGGTCGATGATGAGCAAGGGATTCCGCGGGCCTGATTTCGCGCAGGTCGAGACCGACCGGGCCACGAGCGACACGATCCATCGGATCCTCGAGCAGGACGTGGTCCAGGCAGAGCATGCCCGTGCTCGGCTCGCAGAGGGCGGCTACGGCGTCTGCGAGGACTGCTCGCAGAAAATCGCGCCTGAACGCCTCGAAGCGCTGCCGGACGCCACCCGGTGCGTGCGCTGCCAGTCGGCCTGGGACCAGGGCAACCGGCACCAGTAACCAGGGCGGCATGGGCTGGGAGCGTTTCGAGATCCGGACAGAGCGGAGGGTGCAGCTGGTCGACGTGACGACCAGGGTCGCGCATGTTGTCGAAAGCTCACCGGTCTCGGATGGCGTCTGCCATGTGTTCGTGCCGCACACGACGGCCGGCGTGACGATCAACGAGGGCGACGATCCCGATGTTGCTCGTGACATCGAAGCGCAGCTGGGAAAGATCGTCCCCAAGGATTCCGGCTATCGCCACGCCGAGGGCAACGCCGACTCGCACATCAAGACGGCGCTGGTCGGACCAAGCACCGCAGCTCCTGTGCGCGGCGGGAAACTGAGCCTTGGCACGTGGCAAGCAATCTTTCTCTGCGAATGGGACGGACCACGCACGAGGACGGTAGAGGTCGCGGTGGTCGGATCGTAACTCGATGTCGGAGGAATACACCGTGAGTAAGGGGAGACCATGAGCACACTCGAGAACCGGCCGAACACAGCACTCCTCGTCATCGACGTGCGAACGGCGTCGTCGAGGCGGCTCACGAGCGCGACGCGGTCGTCGCGAACGTCGGCAGCCTTGTCGAGAAGGCGCGGCGGGAACGCGTCCCCGTCGTCTGGGTCCAGCACCACGATGCCCAGCTCGCCAAGGGAAGCGACAATTGGCGGATCGTCCCCGAGCTGACTCCCGGCGACGCCGAGCCGCTCGTCGAGAAGAGCTACGGCGACTCCTTCGAGGACACCACCCTCGAGAACGTGCTGTCGGGCCTCGGAGTCGGGCGCCTCGTCGTCGTCGGCGCGCAGACCGATGCGTGCATCCGCTCGACGCTCCACGGTGCGTTGGTCAGGGGTTACGACGCGACCCTCGTCAGCGACGCCCACACGACGGAGGACCAGACGGCATGGGGGGCGCCGCCGCCGAACCAGGTCATCGCGCACACGAACCTGTACTGGACCTACCAGACGGCGCCGGGGCGAACGGCCGGGACGGTCGAGACCAAGGATGTCGACTTCGGCGGCACGTCCTGAAGCCCGCGCGACGCAGCGCAGCTCGACCCTTGCCTCCCGGCCTCGATTCCTGGACGTCGGCCTACCAGGCGATCGACGACTGAGGCGTGGCTCTAGCGCCGCGCGGGCGCGGGTGAGTGGAGCGGCGTCAGCGTGTGGGTGAGCTGGTCGCGAAGGTGCTCGAACTTCGGTGGCAGCACCAGGCGCTCGCCGATGTGCGCCGGGTCCTCGTCCACGGCAAAGCCGGGTCCCATCGTCGCGATCTCGAACAAGACCCCGCTCGGCTCGCGGAAGTAAACGGATCGGAACCAGTAGCGGTCGATGACGGGCGTCGGCTGGGCGCCGCCCGCGATCACGCGATCGCGCCACGCCACCTGCTCGTCGTCGAGCGACGCCCAGGCCACGTGATGCACGGTTCCCGCACCCGGAATGCCGCGCTCTGCGGGCGCTTGGTCGTATACGTAGCGCCCGCCGCGCTTGTCACCACGGGCCTGCCACGCCATGCTGCCATCGCGTTCGAACTGAAGCGCACCCTCGAGCAGCGGCCTGCTCAACTCCGGTTCGGAGGTGTATGCGCGCACCTCCTCGAATCCCTGGATCGCGTAATCGGCGGGGATGTCGGGGTGCATGGCGGTCAGCGGGGCGTCGGCGGCGCTCACCACCCGCAGCTCCAGCCCCAGACCCTCCGGGTCCGAAAACAGCAACGATGCGCCCGACCGCTTGCCAGACCCCAGCCTGCGCTCCCAGAAGTCGAGGGCCTCTTCAGAGCCGACCCGGAGGACGATGCGATGGATCATGCCCCTGCCTGCGCGACCGGGACGTGAGCCCGGATATTCGAAGAAGGTCAGGTCGAGACCCGGGCTGCCCTTGTCGTCACCGTAGAAGAGGTGGTAGACGGTGGGGTCGTCCTGGTTGACGGTCTTCTTGACGAGCCGGAGCCCGAGAACGCCGGCGTAGAAGTCGACGTTCGCCTGCGCGTCCCCAGTGATCGAGCTGACGTGGTGTATGCCTTCGAGTCTCATTCAGGTTCCTCCATGGGTCGTCGCCGAGACAAACCCGGTACGGGGGAGATTCCATTCCCAGGCGTGGTTGAAACCTCCGGGCCTTCTCAGGCCGCCCAGCGCATCCCCGGCCCTCGCGCTCGCCTCATCACAACACGCTCCGGCGGAAGGAATCGGAACTCGCGCCCAGCTTTGATCACCTGCCACCCGCCCTCATGGACGAGTCGATGGTGGTAGTGACAGAGGAGGACCTCGTTGGCCAGGTTGTTCGGACCGCCCCGCGACCAGGCGACCATGTGATGCGGGGTCGACCAGGTGGCCGCCCGGTCGCAGCCCGGGAACCGGCAGCCCCGATCCCGGACCCGCAGCGCCCGCCGCCGCGGCGCCGAGTTGACTCGCGTCGCCCGGCCGACGTCGATCACCATCGAGTCGGCCAGCAGCACCCGGGAGATGGTGGCGTCACAGGCGATGCGCTCCAGCGTCCGCGTCGAGATCGGCAGCGAGAGCTCGAGGTCCGCCGGCGGAACGCCGACCTCCCCCTTCAGGCCTTCCAGCGTCGTGGTCACGTTGACGTGCGGCCGGACCCCGTTGCGACGCGGCAGCCGGCCCTCGTCCATGGCGTGGTGGACAAGCTCGCCCAGGGCATCGTGCATGCGCTGGGAATGGCTGCGCCCGTCTTCTGGACCTTGGCGATTGGCCAGGGCGTCCAGCGCCGTCTTCAGCGCCGCTCCGCACTCGGGGTCGAGGATGCCGTCGATGGCGTGCATGCCGTCAGACATCAAGCTGACGTGCAGCCGGCGCCGCAGGTAGTTCTCCTCGGCCTCATTGAAGAAGCCGTCGGGATCGGCGACGTGCCTGGCGACGCGGCAGAGCATGCGCAGGTGGAAGACCGAGAAGCGGCGGGCAAACTCGAGCATCTCCTCCTCGTCGAAAAGATCTCGCTTGGGGCCGAGCTGCTCGCGCAGGTGGCAGAGGACAGAGGTGGACTGGTAGCCGATCTCGCCCGAGCTCAGAGCTGCGGCGACCTTCGGCAGCGACTGGAGCTGCTCGCCGACACATAGCCGGTC
>Ga0070697_100000017_pt1 | contig 141440 bp, 121 predicted proteins | sample KBSK1501metaG_FD_65475 | JGI IMG/M metagenome (GOLD analysis project Ga0070697, IMG submission 65475) | Corn, switchgrass and miscanthus rhizosphere microbial communities from Kellogg Biological Station, Michigan, USA - KBS K1-50-1 metaG | ecosystem: Host-associated > Plants > Roots >...
AAAAGGAGTACATCCGAGTGAAAAACAGGTCCGGAACTGAGGAGATTCTAAGATGTTCGTTCTGCCACAAGTCGCAGGACGCGGTCGCGAAGCTGATCTCCTCCCCCAGCGATTATCCGCGAGCGTACATTTGCGATGAGTGTGTAGCGGTTTGTAACTCGATTCTCGAGGACGACCGCACCGCAACACCCCCTTCGACAACGCCCAACCAACTGCCCAAGCCTCAGGAAGTGAAGACTTTCCTCGACGAGTACGTGATTGGGCAGGAGCAAACCAAGAAGAAGCTGGCGGTCGCTGTCTATAACCATTACAAGCGGATTTATATGAACCGGCAGCGGACCAGCGACGGAATTGAGCTGGCCAAGTCGAACATCATGCTGATCGGTCCGACCGGCACCGGTAAGACCCTGCTGGCGCAGACATTGGCGCGAATGCTGGATGTGCCGTTTGCGATTGTGGATGCAACTACGCTGACCGAAGCAGGTTATGTCGGCGAGGACGTTGAGAATATCATTCTTAAGCTGTTACAGGCCGCCGATGGTGACGTGGGGCGGGCACAGACGGGCATCATCTACATTGACGAAGTCGACAAGATCGGCCGTAAGGACGAGAATCCGTCGATTACCCGCGATGTTTCCGGCGAGGGCGTGCAGCAGGCTTTGTTGAAGATTCTGGAAGGAACGATCGCCAACGTTCCACCTCAGGGCGGGCGCAAGCATCCACATCAGGAATTTACCCCTGTAGATACGACGAACATTCTGTTCATCTGCGGCGGCGCATTCGTAGGTCTGGACAAGATCATCGGCCGGCGGGCAGGAAGAAAGGCTCTAGGCTTCCGCAGCAACGATGAATCGGAGAAGGAAGTACCAGTGGCTGCCCCGGCTGCTGGGGCAACTGCCGCTGTAGCAGCTACGCCGGCTGGCACAAACCATGCGCGGAAACAGAATTTTGAGCTGCTGAGCGACGTTCAACCCGAAGACCTCATCAAATTTGGCTTAATCCCCGAGTTTGTAGGACGTTTGCCTGTAGTGGGCGTGCTCGAGGATTTGGACGAGTTTGCACTGATTGAAATTCTGACCCGTCCCAAGAACGCCATCGTCAAGCAGTACCAGCGGCTGTTCGAATTCGAGAACGTGCGCTTGAAGTTCAGCGATGATGCGCTGCGGGCGATTGCCCGCCAGGCGATGGCCCGGAAGGTAGGGGCGCGCGGTTTGCGCATGATTCTGGAAGAGTTGATGCTCGATCTGATGTATCACCTCCCCAGCCAGAAGAAGGTGAAGGAATTCGAGGTGACACGGGATATGGTGGAAAAACGCGATGTTTCGCTTTCCATGATGGAGAAGGCCGGGTAAGATTCGAGTAGAGGCTCTTTTGATGGCGCTCTTTGAAGCTAGCAGAGCCCAGGTTTACGTTAGTTTTTCTCAGGTAAGTACACGCACGCGGGAGATTCAGTGACCAGCCCTAAAGAGAAATTTGAAAGCAGAAAACTGCCCATGATGCCCATTCGGGACGTGGTCATCTTCCCTTACATGATGACTCCGTTCGTTGTGGGCCGGGAATCGAGCGTGCGCGCGCTGGAAGAGGCATTGGCGGCGGACAAGAAGATCTTTCTTGCCACGCAACACGACGCCAGTGTGGATGAGCCCAAGCCCAACGAGATCTATCAGGTGGGCACGATCGTGAACATCGTGCAGAGCCTTAAGCTGCCGGACGGCAATATTAAAGTCTTAGTGGAAGGAATTGAGCGGGGGAAAATTCTACAGGTCAGCGAGAGCGAAGGCTTCATGCAGGCTTCGGTGCGGGTGGCGCGTTACACGACTGAGACCACACCACCGGTTGAAACTGGGATGCAGCGGGTTACGACGCTGTTCGAGCAATACGTGAAGCTTTGCCAGTCACTGAATTACGAGACCATGATCGCCGCTGTGCGCATGGAAGATCCGGCGAAGCTGACCGACACCATCGCTGCCAATCTGCAGCTTTCCATCGAAGAGAAGCAGGAACTGCTGGAGATTTTCGATCCTGCCGAGCGCCTGAGCCGGATTGGCGACGTGCTGGACATCGAGATCGAAAAGCTGAACATGGACCGCACGATCCAATCGCGGGTAAAGCGGCAGATGGAACGCGCCCAAAAAGAGTATTACCTCAACGAAAAGATCAAGGCCATTCAGAAGGAGCTGGGCCGCGGCGAAAAGAGCGAATTCGACGAACTGAAGAAGAAAGTCGAATCGGCTGGTATGCCCAAAGACGTCCGCGACAAGGCGATGCAGGAGTTGAAGAAGCTGGAAGCCATGCCGCCGATGTCGGCCGAGTCGACGGTCTCGCGGAACTATTTGGATTGGCTGTTGGCGGTGCCGTGGAAGAAGCGGTCGAAGGAAATTCGCAACATCTCTCGCGCCGAGAAAGTCCTGAACGAAGATCATTATGGGCTGGAGAAGATCAAGGAGCGCATCCTTGAATTTCTGGCCGTCCGGCAGTTGGTGAAGAATCCCAAAGGCTCGATCCTGTGCTTTGTCGGACCTCCTGGAGTTGGCAAGACTTCTTTAGGAATGTCGATTGCCAAGGCAACAGGACGCAAGTTCGTTCGCATGTCTCTGGGTGGGGTGCGGGATGAGGCGGAAATTCGTGGCCACCGGCGCACTTACATTGGCGCGCTGCCGGGACAGATCATCCAGATGATGAAGAAGGCGGGGACCAAGAACCCGGTCTTCATGCTGGATGAAGTGGACAAGATGTCGATGGACTTCCGTGGCGATCCATCGGCCGCCTTGCTCGAAGTGCTCGATCCGGAACAGAATTTCATGTTCGTGGATCACTATCTTGACGTCGAGTATGACCTGTCGCAGGTTTTCTTCATCGCTACCGCGAATGTGATGCACACCATCCCTCCGGCTCTGACGGACCGCATGGAAGTGTTGCGGCTACACGGCTACACCGAGCAGGAAAAGATGGAAATCGCCAAGCTGTTCCTGGTGAAGAAGCAGAAGGCGCAGGCGGGGCTGAGCGATAAGAACGTCACCTTTGGTGATGATGCAATCACGACCTTGATTCGGGCTTACACACGCGAGGCCGGCGTACGCAACCTGGAGCGCGAGATTGGCAATGTCTGTCGCAAAGTGGCGCGCAAAGTAGTGAAAGAGGGCGAGGGCTACAGCGTCAACATTACCGGCGAGAACGTCGGAGAGTTCCTGGGCGTCATCAAGTTCCGCGACACGCTGGCCCATGAAAAAAGCGAAGTCGGCTTGGTCACGGGGCTGGCCTGGACCGAGGTCGGCGGCTCGATTCTGAGCACGGAAGCCACCGTGGTCGACGGCAAGGGCAAGTTGACCTTGACCGGCAAGCTCGGGGACGTGATGCAGGAGTCGGCACAGGCGGCGATGTCGTACGTGCGTTCGCGTTCCGCCAGGCTGGGACTGCCTCGCGACTTCTATCGCAACATCGACATACATGTTCACGTACCCGAGGGCGCTATACCCAAAGACGGGCCTTCCGCTGGAATTACGATTGCGACCGCGCTGGCCAGCGCACTAAGCAAGATTCCGGTGCGGCGCGACCTCGCCATGACGGGTGAAATCACGCTGCGAGGCAAGGTGCTGGCTATCGGTGGATTGAAAGAGAAACTGCTGGCGGCACATCGGGCGGGCCTGTTTGAAGTCATCCTGCCGCAGGACAATCAGAAAGACCTGGCGGAGGTTCCGGAAAATTTGCGGAATGCGATGAAGCTGCACTTCGTCGATACCATGGATCAGGTGCTGTCCGTCGCCCTGGAAACACCGTTGCCGGAAGTCGGAACGGATGCGACCCAGCCAATTGCGGCCATCCCGCCTGCGACCGAGGGTCCGACGGCGCATCAGTAAAGCAGTTCTCGGTTGTCAGTTGTCAGTTTTCAGTTTTCGGAGGGCCCGCTGGCGCGGGCCTTTTCTATTGGTCGGGCAGAATGTGCCAAGCGTAAAATTTTGCTTGACGAACCCATGGAGACAGAGTCTAAACCGGGCAGCCCGTTCTCGCTGAAGGGCAGGATGGGCCTGATCGTGGCCGTAGCGGTGGTGGTTCTTCTGCTGGTTTGGCTGCCGGGGTATCGCCTGTTCTTCCTGATTAGTCTAGGAATCGGTGTGGTGGTCGCGGGCATACTTTATCTCTGGAATAAATACCGCCCGGTGAAGGAAGCGGAAAGCGAGAATAAGAAGCCGTTAGGGCTGGAGTGACAGTTCAGTTCTCGGTTCTCAGTTCTCGGTGGCCCGCCATGCGGGCCTTTTCTATTTGGAATTATTTGCGCCAGCGATGGACCTTGCTACTGCGTTTACAGCGCGCTCTCAGGGCTTATGAAGCGACCACTGTTGCACAGCTGACCTGCCGGTGCCAGATTCTGTCGCCCCTACGGGGCTTGTCATTTGTTGGCAGCTGACCCACGGCTTACGCCGTGGGCTATATTCTTTTCGCCGCTCCGCGGCTCCGTGTTATTGATCACGAAGCTAGGGGCGCCGGGCCCTGACTGGCCGGTCCCGTTAGAGAGCGAACATGAGAGAAGGCGGCTGGCGGCGGGATTGAAGTCGTGCCCTTCCCAAGTCTTGACCCTGTCTGCGGGACTGAGCACAGAATTGTCGAGCTTCGCTCGACAGGACAGCCGAGGGCGGCTGTCCCTACGCGTGTATCGCTGACGAGAATGGGTCCTGAGTACTTGCAAGTTCTCACCCGGAACGTGGACACTGATGCTATGCGAGTTCTGGCGCGATTTGTGTTGGCGGCAAGCGATGTGGGGCACTTCCCTGCTCCAGCGCTGCCGGAGATCGCATTCCTGGGGCGATCGAATGTGGGCAAGTCGAGCGTGATCAATTCTCTGTTGGGATCGAAGGTAGCCCGCACCAGTTCGACTCCGGGGCGAACCCGCAGCATTAACTTTTATGAACTCCGCTGGGCAGGAAAACCACAGGCGGAATTGATGTTCACCGACCTTCCCGGGTACGGCTATGCAAAGGTGTCACGCGAAATCTCACAGCAGTGGGGGAGCTTCATCGATCCCTACTTGAAGGAAAGGAGCTCCGTGGCGTTTTGCATGGCGCTGGTCGACGTAAATGTTCCTGCCCAGGAGAGCGACCGGCAAATGGTGGAATTTTTGCAGTCGACGGGGCGAGACTTTTTGATCGTAGCGACCAAAAGCGACCGGCTCTCGGCGAACCAGTTGCGGAACGCCATCCAGGGTTTGCAGCAAGAATTTGGCCAATCCCGGATTCTGCCCTTTTCGGCGCGGACTGGAGCGGGGAAAGAGGAGTTGTGGCAGGAAATTCGGGCGTCTCTGGAAAAACATCGCGCGACCCGTTTGTGAACTGCCTCCCAAATCGGTTTTGCAGTCATCTTCGGTAACTAAGTCGCAGGCCTGCGTGTCTCCCTTTCTGAAGTAAACCTCCCGTTAATGTCAATAGAAGCAACGTTGCGGTGATCAGGACCGAAGTGTGGCTCAATGGATTCCAAAAAGCGATAAGAGGCCGGCAGAGCAGAACCGGGATGAGACCAGCGCGGCTGGCACGATTATAGATACGGTCGAGTACCTGAAGGCGCTTCGACGAGTCAACCAAGGAGAAACTGCTGCTCCGGGTTCGGCGCCGCGATCGGCAGGGACACAGCAAGCTCCATCCCTGTCCGGAGCCGGCAAGGAGGGTTCATTAGCTTCGGAACGCCGCACCAACCTGCGATACAGATGCCAGGGCAGTGTCGAGTTCCGCAGCGCGGGCTCTGAGGTGCGGAGCTGGGCAACCATCACCGACATCAGCCGCGGCGGGTGCTATGCCGAGATTCAGTCTACGGTTCCCGTGGGAACAGACTTCGATATGGTCGTTCAGATCGCGGGTAGTCAAGTGCGCACCAAGGGTGTGGTGCGGGTGAGCTATCCGTTTCTGGGGATGGGCATCGCTTTCACCGACATTTCGCCGGCAAATCGTATCCGGTTGGATGAAATCGTCACCCGGCTTGCCGAGGCAGCGGTGCGGCAGATTGACGCCGCGGGTTCAGAGATAGACTTTTCTCAGGTGTCCAATCCCGGCGCGGTGCTGGAGTCCTTGGGAAACTTCTTTCGCAGCAACAAAGTTCTGACGCGAGCGGAATTCAGCGACATGATCGCCCAATCTGGAGACGGGAAGACCCTGCGGTAGTCAGAAAAAACGCAAGAAATGGAAGCGAGTTAAGCGCGCCGGTTTTCGCGGGCGAGGGCGCCCGCGCCACTTAATAAGAAGCAGCAGGTCCTTCCCCCTCGGCTTCGCTCGGGGCTCGCCTGTCGGCTCGGCAAAGCCGCTGAGGATGACAAAATTAGTAAGAGAACGGGTATGTGGCCGAAATTCCAAGACGGGTTCGTGCGTCTACTCACGAATACGGGGTCCTTCGACTACGCAGGATGGTTCTCTAAGAACCATCCCACTCCGCTCAGGATGACCACATTAAAAGCAGGTCGTTCGCTTTGGATCAGGATGACAATCATGCTTGTCTCCTCCGAGCCTGCCTGGGTGTAAACTTTCTTTATCTCCGTTCGGAGGTGATTTGTGAAACGCCTCCTGTCTTCCCTTCTCGTGGTGGTTCTGGTCCTGATGTGCTCGAGCTGTGGCAATGTCTTTGTTCGCGGAGCAATTCTGACCTCCACGGTCAACGGCGTAGTCAGCTTGGTGCAACTGAGCAATGTCCCAGGAAACGGTGGGACCACCGTGCTGATCACGTTCGTGACGTTCCTGCAGACCGGGACATCGTCTACGATCGGCTTCTGTGGCGACCAGCGGAGCCAGTTCCCTCTGAATCAATTCGTGCAAACGCAATTCCAATCGGGGCAGCCGTGCAGCAGCCTGGTGGTCGTGATCGTCATTAGAAACTGACCAGCGGGACTGTGACTTCGTCGGAATTCCGACACTTTCACGAGGTTTCCAGATAACTATAGTTACGTCCGCGTCCGGCTGTAGTATTTCCCGCCGCTTAATCACATCCGTTATGATGAACGCTTATGGCACAATACCTGATCACGGGGGTTGCGGGATTCATTGGATCGGCGTTGGCACGAGCGGTGCTGGCGCAGGGCGGTGAATTGCGCGGCATTGATAATCTCTCGACCGGCAAGCGGGGAAATATTGCGGAATTGCTGCCGCGGATGGATTTCCGCGAAGCCGATATCTTAGACCTGGACGCGATGCGGGATGCCTGCCAGGGCGTCGATTACGTTTTTCATGAGGCAGCGATACCGTCAGTGCCGAAATCGGTGCTCGATCCGCTGGGAAGCAATCGGGCGAACCTTGATGCCACGGTGAATGTGCTGGTAGCGGCTCGGGATGCGAAGGTGAAGCGCGTGGTCTATGCGGCTTCGTCGTCTGCGTATGGCGATACGCCAACCCTGCCCAAGCGTGAAGAGATGGCGCCCAATCCGATCTCGCCCTATGCCGTGGCCAAGCTGGCCAGCGAGTATTACATGACGTCGTTCTATCGCTGCTACGGGTTGGAGACGGTATGCCTGCGCTACTTCAACATCTTTGGGCCGCGGCAGGATCCGACTTCGCCGTACTCCGGCGTGCTCTCGAAGTTCATCACTCAAATGCTGGCGGGAGAAACGCCGACCATCTTCGGCGATGGCGAGCAGAGCCGCGACTTCACTTATGTGGACAATGCGGTTGAAGCCAATTTGCTCGCGTGTCAGGCTCCAGCGGAGAAAGTCGCGGGACAGGTTCTGAACGTTGCCACTGGAACCCGGATCAACCTGAACGAGACTTTCAGAGTGCTGAAGAAGATCATCGGATACACCGGCCAGGTGAAATACGCGTCCGAGCGAGGCGGCGATGTAAAGCATTCATTAGCTGATCTGTCGCGAACCGAGAAGGCGCTGGGATACGTTCCAAAAATTAGTTTTGAAGACGGTTTACGGCGGACGATCGAGTGGTATCGGACTCAGGCTGCGGGTGTTGAGGCGTTAGGCTCCAGGCTCTAAGACTCTTCATCTTCAAACCTCCGAACCATCCGTCTGGCCATCACGCCAAGATCGGCGCGCTCCGGGGAGCCCCGGTTCGCTACGGCTCGCCCAGATCGCCTTCGACTCCGGTCAGGCCAGGCTTTCGCGGACAGGAGTGTCCGCGCCACATTTATTAAGAAACAGCAGGTCCTTCCCCCCTCGGCTTCGCTCGGGGCTCGCCTGTCGGCTCGGCAAAGCCGCTCAGGATGACAATCAAACAGAGTCATTACCTTGGTGACCTTCGTCAGGGGCGCGCAACGGGCATACAGTTACGGTATGACACTTTCATCGATGCTGGTTTCGCGCGATTCGCAGGAAGTGGGAGTACTGGAGTGCATTCTGGGCGGGCTACATATTGGCGTGACCGTGGAATCGGAATTCGAGCGGGCGCGGACCAGGCTGGCGAAATCAAAGATCGATGCGCTGATTGTCGATTGTGACATGAGCGGGACACCTGGTTTTCTTCGCGGGCTGCAATGTGAAACCGCGACCACAACGGTGCCGCTGCTGATCGTAAGCGGGTCGGCGGGCAGAGCGTCGCTGGAAGGGACCGGCGCTTCGTTTGTGTTTGAGAAGCCGATTTCGGTGGAGCAGGCGGTGCACACGCTGTCGGCGGCGCGCAATATGATCCTGGATGGACGGCTGCGTTATCACCGGCAAAAGCTGCATGTGCCGGTAACCCTTAGTTGCGGGACCGGGACATCACTCGAAGCGGAGCTGACGAATCTCAGCCAGGGAGGAGCAGGCCTCTTTTCGAAGCAATCGGTACCCGTAAGCGAAACGGTGCGCGTCAGTTTCGCGTTACCCGGCAGCAAGGCTCCGTTTAAGCTGATTGGACGAGTGGCCTGGACAGATCGGGAAGGCAACACCGGCATCCGCTTTGTGCAAGTGAGCAGGAAAACAAAGCGGGATCTGCAGTTGTGGTTGGAGAAGGAATATATTCTGGGTGCTTAGTCGTGGGTTGTTAGTCGTTGGTTGTTGGTAGGTCGTCGTTGGTCGTTGGTCGTTGGTCGTTCGAGATCTGTTGAGAATTCCCGTCAGTGCATCACAACATTAAACGCTAACTAACCGGCCCTACCTCTGTCATAAATAATTCTCTCAAGGGCTGGCGCGCGATTCCTCAGGGGCTAAAGCCCCATCATTTATTAGGCTCAGGGCGGCACGGCTGAAGCCATGCCCTTCCCAAGACCACTCGTGGCCTATCCAAGCCATTCGTGCCCTACAGGGAAAATTTGGGATCATCTGCTATCTGAACCTGGGTCTGTCTTCATCGTTGTCGTCGGGCCGTCCACCAATGATGGCAAACTCGGCGAGGGTGCGCCCGGGCGTGGCGCCAATCCAGACCTCGAATAAAAACCAATAGATCGCGGCGAAGGCGCTGGCGACGCCGGCCAGCAGCATGAGTCCCACAGGCCAGCTGGGGAAGATGTTCGTCATCGACAATGAAACCACCGAAAAGAGCAATACGGCAGAGAGCAGCACTAAGCTGTCCACCAGCCAGGTGAAATTCGTCGCTGAAAAAGGAAATGGACACCAGGGTAGGTTGACTGCGCGAATTCCAGGCTCGTAATCCGAAACAACAGTGCCGACTTTCCCCGCAATCCCCGGAAGTTTGAGGGCTGCAGCGTCACAATCTCGGATGAAGATCGTGTCTGTGCCCGCGGCCTGATGGGCCGAGGCGAGAAGTTGGGTAAATATCCAGTCCTTGAGCAGGAGCCTGCCGCGGGGTGAAAGGGAAAGAAACTCGAGTCCGGCCTGGCCCATGGCGTCGGACCAAGCTACCCGGGCCGTAGCTTCGAGCCGGAAGCGTGGGTTGAGCAACTCAAAGCGCAGGTGGATTTGCTGGTTGGTGGTGAGCGGAGCGATGGCTTGGACCGCCACGCCGCCCTCGGCGACATTGCGGAGAATGCCTCCATTGCAATTGTCGAGGTTCACGTAAGCCAGGTTTTGGATTCGCTGGCGATAATGCGAGCGTGGGTTGGATTGCTCGGGAACAGCAGCGAGGATTTCCGCAGAGTCGGAGGACTGGGACGGCATGTTGAAATCTTAGCGTTCGTCTGGAGAAGGCACAGTAACCGGGGTGGTTCGGGGAGATGCTACGAGGCGGAACGTTCTTCGGCTGTGCGGGATGCAGCCTCCGCTTTTTCCTGGCGCAGGCGGTCTTGTACGATCAGGCGCTGGAGATCGTAACTATAAGATCCATAAGCTCGAAAGGCTTGCTCGTCGAAGAGCCGCTTGATGCCGCAGCCTAGGCAGACCTGGTAGGAATGTTCCTGAATCCGGATAGGCCAACTCATTCTGCGATGCCAGCAGCCGCGCAGAACCACGACCGCAGCACCCGCCAATCCAGTGGCCATGACCCCCAGCGGCCACACCCAACGTGACTTCTTATTGTTTTCGCTCACCTAACCGCAGATCCCATAACCCAATCGTTCAAGTCGTCGTTCAAATCAAGGATATGACGGGAACGAGGTGTGCGCAATGGCACCGAACACCCATTAGGACGTAAGGATAAGGGTCGCTTACGAAAGAACATGCCCGGATTCCACCTTCGTTCCGGCCCGAATATTGCGATCTGGAACAAACGCCTGTAACTTACAAGATAAGTCCCCTTATTTTGGGGAGAGCCCACAGGTGTGCAAGTTGTGAATTGACAAGACTTTGGCTGATGAACACACTTGGGAGCGGCAGGATCGGCCAGTCTAATGCGCAGCATCTATGAGCGCTAATTCGACCAATGCGGGCCTGGAGTTAGTCGGCGACGTAATCGAGAGTCTCGGGCCCGTGCCGCTGCCTGAAGCGGCTGCGCCCGAAGCCGCACCGACCTACGAAGCTTTTCAGGCATTGCTGGCCTTCTCTTCCTTGCAACAACAGGTTCGGGCAAAACGCGGACTGCCAACGTGCGAGGGTGCGGCATCGTCGGATGAGGTCCGGGCCATGGAACAGTTCGTCCTTGACGAAGTGCTGCAGATAGTGGCGGAACGTTCCCTGACGATCACCGGTTGCGATGGGATAGCGATTGCACTGGCCGACGGAGATGAGATTGTCTGCCGGGCATCGGCGGGAAGCATCGCACCGGATGCGGGAGCGCGTTTGAACCCGAATTCTGGATTTTCCGGCTCCTGCTTTCGCTCTGCGGAGATTGTCCGCTGCGATGATGTGGAAAACGATGCGCGGGTGAATGTTCAGGCGGCGCGCCGGTTGAGCGCCCGCTCCATGATCGCAGTGCCTTTGGCGGGCCAGCAGAGCGTGCTGGGGTTGCTGGAGGCATTTTCGTATGACGCGTACGCCTTCAACGACAGCGATGTTCGCAGCCTGAAGCTGCTGGCGGAACTGATCTTGGCGGCCATGCGGCCGGAAGAGGAAGATCGGCTCGCACAGATCTCACGTGCGGTGTCGGCGCGAGCGGCAGAAATCGAGAAACAAGACGATACTTCGATCAGGCAGGAATCAGCTTTGCAGGATGAGGACAGGCGCTGCGTTCCTGAAGGTCACGAACCGCCTCTGACGTTTCCTGCCGATTCTGAAGCGGCAGTGAGTTCCCGCCCTGGACTGCTTGTGGTTTGCGCCATCGTGCTATTCGCGGCATTACTGGGGGGCGGCGCGTGGTGGGGAATCCGGCACAAGATGCAGACGGTCAGTGCGAGCTTGCGATCGCCCAGATCGCCGGCGCTTAGGCAGCAAGCTGCCCAAGAACCGCAGAGTCAGGTTCCCGAGGATGATCTTACTACGGCGGGGTTGACCGGAACCGAGACCGATCCCCTGAAGCAGCAGCTTTCAGTGTTGCCGCAGGTGAGGGGCATCCGGCACTGGTCGTCGGCAGACTCGAGCAGCATCGCGATTGACCTGCAGGATCAGGTGCAGTATGAGGCGCATCGGCTAACGAATCCGGAGCGCATCTATTTCGATCTCCACGACACCTCGCTTGCGCCCGGCCTTTTAGGCAAGACCATTGAAATCGGGGACACGCTGGTGGTGCGAGTGCGCGTGGCACAGCCTATGCCCGGCGTCACGCGGGTGGTGCTGGATACCAAAGGTGGGTCGAATTTCTCGGTGAGCCTGGAGAGCGATCCCTACCGGCTGGTGGTGGAAGTGCGGCGAATTGGGGCAGGAGCGTCAACCCGAAGCAAGGTTGATTTGTTTGCTCCCGTGACGCCGGTTAACACTGGAGAAGCACGAGCCCATATGACTGGTCCGCGGATTGTGCTGGATGCCGGCCACGGCGGGTGGGACTTGGGGACGGTAGGGCGGCAGGGGCTGCTGGAAAAGGATCTGACGCTAGATGTGGTGGAACGCCTGGGAAATCTGCTGCAAAATCGGTTGGGAGCCGAGGTGGTCTACACACGCAAGGATGATTCGTACATTGCTTTGGAAAGGCGCGCCGAGATTGCCAACCAGGAGCGCGCTGAGCTGTTCCTGTCCGTTCATGCCAATTACAGCGACTTGCCCTCCGCGCGTGGAGTAGAGACTTACTACACAAACACTTTTTCTTCGGTGAACGCTCACAGTCACGACGAAGCTGCTACTCTGCAGGGCGTGAGCTTTGCGAATGTCGATATCCGCGAGAAGGTGCGCGAATCGCATCGCTTCGCGGCCAGCGTACAACGCGCATTGTTCGCAACGCTCACTACCAAGAATCCGGGTATTCGCAATCGCGGCGTCAAAGAGGCTGGATACGTGGTGCTGACCGGGACTTCGATGCCGGCCATTCTGGCGGAGATATCGTTCGTCAGCAGCCCGGCGGATGAATTGCAACTGCAGGATTCAGCATACCGGCAGGAGATCGCTCAGGCTTTGTATAAAGGCGTGGCTGGATTTGTAGGGAAGCCGCGGCCGGTGAAGATGGCGGCGAAGTAGGGCAGTAAAGCAGTTCTCAGTTGTCGGTTCTCAGTTCTCGGTGCGCAGTTCTCAGGTGTCAGTTCTTAGTTCTCAGTTGTCAGTTCTCAGTTGTCAGTTCTCAGTTGTCGGCTCTCAGTTTCAGTTCTCGGTTCTCATCTCGTCAGAATCCACTGACAAAAGAGGCTTGCTGCAAGGCGAGGAATTCTGGAGAATCGCTGAATCCAACTGAACGTCAATACAAACGGAACTCGACTTGAACAGCGATCTGAACGTCTACCGGTTGTTTGTCTTTCATAGCTGGTTCGAATCGCCAGCCACTCACTACCTGTACCGACTTCTCGTCCAGTCCGAGACCCAGCGGCTTCAGGATCTTGACATCTCTTGCCTCTCCGTTGCGATCAACAATTAGTCCCAGGACGAGTGTTCCCTGAAGTTGGGCTCGACGTGCCCATTCGGAGTACTCAGGATTAGGTGCCTGCAATGGATGGGGTGCAGAGACTCCACCTCCGACCTTAAAATTCTTCTTCTCTCCCTGGGATGCATTGTTGAGTGCATCCACCGCGACCAGCTTCCCGTTTTCCATGGTGCTTAAGTAGCCCTTCCAGAAAGGAGCGACCACCGAGGAGAGCTTCTCCGAGGGTGCCAGAATTACTTTCGCTATCAGTTCGCGGACTGAGCCCTCATTTATCATGCCGGGCTCAAGCCGAAGATGAATGGTAAGGTCTCGCAACTTCGCCAGCTGTTTCGATTTGTTTTTCTCCTTGGTATCTTCGAACAACCAGGCATCCGGGCCATTCCACCCAGTACCGACTGGAAACAGACTCCTGAAGTGGTTGTTGGAGCCAGCAGAGAGGAAAACCCGTTTGCCACGAAATTCGACTCCGTCATTGAGGACACGCATCTTCTCAACCTGCATCTGTGATGCGACGGTCCACGAATCAAGTTCTGCAGTACCGATCAGCTTACCGTCGGAATCGAAATTCAGTTTTTCACCAAGATAGAAATTGCGCAGGGTAACAATGTGGTTCTGATATTTGGAGCGCAGCTTCGATTCGAGATCTTGCCGAGTATCAGCTCGAAGTGGACCACCTAGAGCGATACCCGCAAGAACGAGGATAGCAAGTAAGTGCAACCTACGAGCGTTCATGAATCTCGCCACGATTGAAGCGCCAACCGTGCGAATGGCCACGGCCCGAAAGACGGTTAAACTCCTCAATGCTGCGCTCGAGATCATCTCCCCCGGCCACAGTTTGCAGGTAGTCGCGGATCAGCAAATTGAGACTCTTATCAAGAGCCTCGGCTCTTTTTCGAGCACGAGCGACAAGTACCTCATCGATCCACCTGGTGACATTCATGAGGACATTATATGTGCACACATATCATGTGTGAATTCTGAGCTCACTTTGGCATATCCCCATACTTCTGCAGCCACTTCAATTCTTCCCTAACCTTGATTTTTCCATGCCAGGGATTCTTGTCCAGCGAATGGCCTTCTCCGGGAAAAACCAGCAGGGTGCTGGGGATGCCAAGCTCATGCAAGGCGCGATCAAGCAGATAATTTTGCGAGACAGCGACACGAATATCATTGCCTCCCGCTACCATGTGAGTCGGGGTTTTCACTTTGGTGATTTGATAGATTGCCGCTTCGTCGTGATAACGGCGCTCGGCTTCCCAGGGGAGGCCTCCGAGGAAATAGGCGTCGTCAAAAGTTGTGTCATCGTTACCCCAATTGGAAACGTGTTCGACGGCGCCGGCACCGGTTACGGCGGCCTTGAAGCGCGTGGTCTGGGTGATGAGCCAGTTCGTCATGTAGCCGCCATAGCTGTATCCGCCAACGGCCAGGTGATTGGGATCGGCAATGCCGTCTTTGACCAGCGCGTCGACTCCTTCAAGAATGTCTTTGCCGGGACGCGACACGATCTCAGGAACAATCTGGCTGAGGAACTTTTCTCCGTAGCCAGTAGAACCGCGGTAGTTCGGTTCGAAGACGAGCCAGCCCTGAGTCGCGGCGAGCCGGTCCCACTGGTACCAGTCGGCTTCGAAATGATTGCCGTCGGCGTCGGCGGGGCCGCCGTGTATCAGCACAAACATCGGCAGATTCCTGGCTTCGAATTTCCCCGGCGGATACATCAACATGCCTTCCACAGAGGTTCCGTCGTCGGCCGTCCAGCGATAGGGCTTGCCTTGCGGGAGATCGCGCTCGGTGAAGAGCTTGTTAAACGATGTGATGGGGCGGGCTTGCTGCAAAGTATCGATGCTGTCGGCCAGGTAGACTTCGGTCGGCTTCTCGACTGTCGAGTAGACGAAAGCGACACGGGTAGCGTTTTGCGCCGTTGCGATTAGTTCGTAGGTGCCGGGCCAGCCTTGATGTTTGGAGAATGGGGCGGTGGCATTCGCCTCGGAGTAGACCTGCACTTCGGTTCCCATGCGCCCGTTGGCAGTGACGGTGCCGTCCGGATTCACTGCGTAGTGGGTAACGGCCCCGACAAAATCCGCCGACCAGCGCTGGACCTGACCTGTGTCGGAGTCCACGGAGTAGAGGCGAGGTTGGGTATCGACGTACTTCCCTTCCACTGATCCGAGCTCGGCTTGAAAAAACACGTGCTTGCTGTCTTTTCCCCACTTGATGAAGTTCTCGACAGCTTCGTTATGAGTGAGCTGGCGCGGCGGGCGATCGGGAGAAGTGTTGGCGAGCTCCACAGCGTAGATCTCGAACTCCTTTATTTTTTCCTGGCGCTCGGAGACTGAGGTGGTAGAGAAAGCAAGCCGGCGTCCGTCGGGCGAAGTTGCGAGTTGCTCGATATGCCAAGGAGTCTGCGCCAGAGGACGTGAGCCGGGTGTGGCATCGGAATCTTTGTCTTTGTTTTTGTCTTTGTCGGAATCGTCTTTGGGCTTGGCGCCTATCATCTGGTGCTTGGAAATTGCATCGGACACGCCCATGCTGAAGATCATGTCCCCGCGCTCGGCGGCACGGTACTGATTCACGTCCTTCCATTCTTTCTTGTACGAATCTTTCTGGGCATTGGTCCATGGTATGCGCGTCGCGAAATAGAGCGTGCGCGAATCGGCCGACCAGGAGAAGGCGTGGACTTCCTCTTCTCCCTGGGTCACGGGAAATGCCTCGCCGCCATCGCGCGCGATCAGGAAGAGCTGCGCGGTCTCGTCGTCTTTGCCCTTATCCTTGTCGTCATCGGAGGACTTGGACGTTTTGCGCTCGGACAAGAAGGCAATCCAGCGCCCGTCGGGAGACCATTGCGGCTGGCTGTCACGTCCGGACTGGGTAAGCTGAGTCAGAGCTCCGTCGTTGGCGTTGTCGTTGGCGTTGTCGTTGGCGTTGTCATTGCGATAGAGCCAGATATCTTTGCGGAACTTGCTGCTCTCCCAATCGGCGCGCTCAGTGGCGATCACGACGGAATGGCCGTCGGGAGAAAGTTCTATATCAGTGAAGCCGACCGAGTTAAAAAATTCGTCCAGCGTGAGCTTGGGCTTGCCGGCTGCGAAAGCGAATGTTAGGGCGAGGAGGGGCAGGAGAAGAGCTAGCAGGAGCCTGGAGGTTCTCATAAAGTTGAAAGATGGGTTATATCACTTCAGTTCTCAGTTGTCAGTTCCCGGTTCTCAGTTAGTGGGGACATCTAGTTTTTCGATTTCATCTTTCAGGCCCAGATACTCCCAGCGTTGCAGGGCAATCGGGAGGTTGCCGTTCTGCCACAAGAAATCGTGGAAGTCGCGCAAGCTGAAGGTGTCAGCTTTTTGGCGGCGGGCATCCGCGAGGAATTTATAGATTTGCAGTTTGCCAATCTGGTATGAGATGGCCTGGCCGGGCGTTGAGGCAAAGAATGCGGCTTCACCATGAGCGGTCTTCGCGTCCATGGGGACCGTGCTTTTCAGATAATCAGCGGCTTGGTCGATGGTGAATTCGCCGAGCGCAAGTTTGACGTCAACTTCGACACGCAGCGCGCGCAGCCGCATGAAGTTCCAGATGATCTCGCGGGTGCGCGGGCTGTCATCGAAAAGGCCGGCGTGGAGCATCATTTCTTCCGCATAGAAGCCTATGCCCTCGTTGGCGCCAGAGTCGTAGTAGTGGCGGCGAATGGGATCGGGACTAGCCCAGGAAAGAACTAACTGAAAGTAGTGGCCGGGAACACCTTCGTGGACGGTCCCGGTACGCGGGTCCTTGGCGTCTGCCATCGCGAAATATCCCAGATTGGGAGTTGGCGGATCGATGTAGCGGGTCCCGTTTTCGTTGAGGCGGGTGGCAGAAGTGAAGTCGTCAGTTTCCCAGATGCCCTCGAGCGGCGTCAGGTACGGCGGAATGGGGGCGAAGCGGTAGTGCTGCACCCAGGCAGGAACGCTGAGAATGTCTTTCACAACAAGGTAGCGGCGGACAGCAACTTCGTCGTTCTCCTCGAGGGCGATCAGGTCGGCAAGGTCTTTCGCGGGACCTTGTTGCGGAACGCTCAGGTTGCGGTGCTCCTCATACGTCTGCGAAGCGACGGAGCGCGCCCATTCCTCGCGACCCATCGCGAGCAAGTCTTCAGGGGTGAAGGGATACAGGGCAACGTTCTTCAGAAAAAATACGTAAGCTTCGCGGCCCACCGCCGTGGTCGTGGGCATGTCGGGCAGGCGCTGTTGAAGCCAGTCTCGATAGGATTCGAGGGCAGTGATTGCCTTCTCGGTGGCGAAGTCGAGGTCGCGGACATGTTGCGGCTGCAATCCGGGCTTGAGGGCAGCAACTGATTTCAGGAGGCGCGGTCGAATGTCTTTGAGCTCGTCGAGCGCCAGTTGTGTGAATGGAGCCGTGGGCTGGGTTAGGTTGGTTTTTGCGGCTGTGATGGTGGCGGGGATGGAAGAGACAGTCGCCACGATATCGCGGGCGCGCTCGGCATTGAACGGCGGTGGCGGAAGCAGAAGGTGGAAGTACGCGCCCACTGTCTGATCCACGTAAAAAGTTGGGTTGCGTTGCCAGTTGCGAGTTAGTTCAAGTTCCCAGCGGACACGGGCGATGGCTGATCCTATGAGGCGATAGTCGACCTGGCGATGGATGGGCCAGGAGGCTGGGTGGAGCGCCTTCCAGCGGCTCTCGAATTCTCCGAGTTTCTGACGATAGCGAACCACGGCCGCAGGAGACCAATCAGGGATCCAGCCTGCCGGGCGCTCCAAGCGAGGAATGTCGTCGGTCGAGATAGGCTGTTCGGCGGCACGCCATGTCCAGAAGTCGCGGGCAAGGTCGTCGAATTCGTCAGCATGGATGAGAGGGGTGAGAAGCGAGAGGAGGATGGTCAGAAAAACGATTTTTGCAATCCGCATCGAGCCCCTTGGCGCAAAAAGCCGCGTATGGATTTCACTGAGCAGGCACAGTGTTCTTCAGCGCGTCTTCAAGATTCTGGTCCGTCTTCGGCGCATTGTTTTCGACTACGCGCCAGCCGTCATCGTATTGCCTGAAGCTTACGGTGGAATTGTACTGGACGGCCCCGGCGAGCAACGCGGCTCCGACTTCGTTCGCAGGCACCCATTTCCATTGGAATTCTACGTCTGCAAGATTTCCGTTCTTGCTTATGCCAGTGATGGCGACCAGTTCCCTGCGGGCGGTCTGCACAGTGAAATACCGTGATACAGGGACTCCGTTCGGAATCAGCCCGCGGAAGGTTTCCACTCCGAGCGGGGTGAGTGCTACGTCCCAGCATGGCGCCGGGGCAACTCCGGGCGAGCAAGGGACGGTGGCGCCGGTGATCCACCCGCGGCTCTGCATTACGAGATATTCCGGGGAACTGTAATCTTTATTCGAGATGATGCCGGTGCGCAACCAGAACTGTTGGGGAGACTTGAACGTTTCGGAGCCCGCGATGAGGGTGGCTGCCAGCCGCCGGGTAAGGAAATCGCGTGGCGAGCAGGCCATCGCGCAGCACAAACACGCCAGCACCAGATAAGTTCGCAGGCTTCGCATGAAGGTGAGGCTATTGCTAGTTGGAGATTGTAACCAAACGAGAACACCTGTGGGGCGAGAATGGATGGTCCGTAATCTGGCCCTGGAATTTCGCTGCCCAACGGCCTGGGATTGATGTCTTACAGGCGGGGCAGCGGCCGTCCGGGGTGAGGCGGTAGTCCTCGATGAAATAGCCGTAGCGCTTGATTAGCCTCTCGCCACAGTTGTGACAGTGGGTGTCCTCGAGGCCACCCACCATGCCTGGCAAGTTGCCCGCATAGATATAGCGGAGTCCTGCCTCTTTCCCTATTTTGACCGCCCGGAGCAGATCTTCGGGCCGAGTATTCTCCGGATCGGACATCTTGTAGTCCTTGTGGAAGGCGGTGACGTGCCAGGGAATGAGCGGGGAGACACCGGTTAGGAACTCGGTCAGCCCGCGAAGTTCGTCGTCGGAATCGTTGAAACCGGGGATTAGCAAGGTGACGATCTCAAGCCAGAACCCCATCTCGTGCAGGCGCCGGATGCTGTCGAGAATGGGCGCGATGCGTCCGCCGAGTTCGTGGTAGTGGCGGTCACTAAAGCTCTTGAGATCGACCTTGTACAGATCAATCCAGGGCCGCAGGTATTCGAGAACTTGCGGCGTGGCATTGCCGTTGGAGACGAATCCGGTGAGCAGGCCGGCAGCGCGAGCTTCTTTGAACACGGCGACAGCCCATTCGGCGGTGATCAGCGGTTCGTTATAGGTGCTGACCAGGACCTTCGCGCCCTGCTGAAGTGCATCCTGAACCAGCAATTCTGGTGAGGCTTCGAGGGGTGGCGAAATCGCGCTCGGATCGCGCAGCGCTTGCGAAGTTACCCAGTTCTGGCAGTAACCGCAGTGGAGATCGCATCCCAACATGCCGAAGCTGTAGGCCAGCGCCCCGGGATAGGCGTGAAAAAACGGCTTCTTCTCGATGGGATCGCATTGCACCCCGCCCACGTAGCCCCATGGGACGTAGAGAGTTCCGCCCTGGTTGTAGCGCACTTTGCAGACGCCCGGCTGGCCTTCGGGAATGGGACAGCAGTGTCCGCAAGCAAAGCAGCGGACACGATTGCGGTCGAGTTTCTCGTATAGGTCCCCCTCACGGACGTTCTGGTTGACGATTTCGCGAAGGGTAGGCATGACGGTGTCTGCCTATATCTTAAACCTGGGGATCGCTTGGGGGGTGGGAGCGCGAAAATCGGCCTAAAAGTGCGTTGCTCCGAAGGACGTATTAGAGCGCGTGCCCCCTCCCTTGGTTCTTTTCCTGCAAGTGAATATCCCACAGTGCCCACAGCGGAGAGGCCCATGACGGGGGATAAATGGCTCACCGGGCGAACGCTAAGCGAAGAAGAGTGCCATTGCACCGTCAATGGTGCATGTGTTATCGTCCCTGCCCCCGGACGCGTCGAGGCTCTGGCGATGCGCAACCAGTTGTTCTGTGGTGACAACTTGGAAGTTTTACGCCTCCGAGAATACTTCCCGGATGAGTGCATCGACTTAGTGTATCTAGACCCTCCCTTCAAGAAATATGAAGCATACAACTTGCTGTTCCGTGAAAAGGACGGATCGAAGTGCGACTCTCAAATCCTCGCGTTCGAGGACGCATGGGAATGGAATATCGAAGCGGAAAAAAATTATGCGTCAGTTGCGGAGCAGGGCGGGAAAGTAGCCCAAGTCATGGCGCTGTTTCGCACCATGTTCCCCGATACAGATATGCTGGCCTATCTGTCCATGATGGCTCCGCGTCTGTTGGAACTTCGTCGTGTGCTTAAGCCAAACGGCTCACTCTATCTGCATTGCGATTCCACCGCTGCCCACTACTTAAAGGTGCTGATGGATGCCATCTTCAGCCCACAGCGCTTCCTCAATGAGATAACGTGGAAACGCACACACAGTCACGGAAATGTTAGCCGTAACTTCGGGTCGATTACTGACACGCTACTTGTGTACACGAAGTCTGACGGATACGAGTGGAATCAGCAGTACACGCCGTTCACACCGGAGTACATACAAAAGACTTTTAAATACACTGACCCCGATGGTCGAAAATGGCAATCGGTGACCCTTCGCAATCCGGGTCTTCGACCGAATCTGCACTTCCCGTTCAAGGCAAGCAATGGCGTGACGTACCAACCACACCCGAACGGCTGGGGTTGCGATGAAGAAAGGTTGAGGAAATACGACGCTGAAAAGCGGTTGCACTTCCCAGCAAAAGCTACAGGAGCACTGCGATTGAAGATGTACTTGGACGAATCGCCCGGAGTGCGGCTGCAAAACATCTGGGATGACATTCCAGCCATTGGCTCACAGGCTGCCGAGCGGTTAGGTTACCCCACACAAAAGCCGGTGCAATTGTTGGAGCGGATCATTTCAGCAAGCAGCAATCCTGGCGATGTCATTCTTGATCCCTTTTGCGGTTGTGGAACTGCTATTGAGACTGCATACAAGACGCGCACGTGGATTGGAATAGACATCACTTATCAAGCGATGCGTGTAATTCGAGAGGAGCGGTTCCCTAAACTAGGGCTGCAACTGAACAAAGACTACGAGATGATTTACCGGCCACGCGACATCACGGCAGCCGAGGCGTTTGCAAAGGAGCAACCATTTTCATTCCAAGATTGGGTCGTAGAAAAACTTGACGGTGAGATAGCGCCCCATCGCTCTGGCGACAGGGGAATAGATGGGAAACTTTATTTTCGCGACACCGACAACGGCCCGCTCCGCCCGATAATCGTGTCAGTGAAGGGTGGCAAGCTGAAAGCTACGTTCGTTCGTGAATTGGCGGGAGCGGTTTCAAGTGAACATGCGCCCATGGGTATCCTAGTCGTGCTACAAAAGCACTCGAAACAGATGATTCGAGACGCCGCCAATTACGGCTTCTATGCTAGTGCGCTAGGCCGCTTCCCTAAGATTCAGGTCATTACCGTAAGAGACATCCTCGAAAACGCGCGTCTCGATCTGCCGCCAATACACAAAATAGCCGCGACGAAGCGAGTACGTGCCACGTCCGCATCACAGATGTCATTGCCCGGACTTGCGAGTTGAAAACCACGGCTAGCAGGCAATCAGCTCTGCCATGTTCCACACATGACTACTTACTATCAACGCGTTGTTAGGACACTGCGCGAAAGTCCGGGTTGCTAGCGGGCTGCCGAGGCGAGCTGATGCTGCTTGATCCAGTCGTTGGCTTGCTGTTGGGCGGCAACAACCTGACTGCGGTTCATGCGGGAGGTGAGCACGGCCACGCGGTACTTACTGGCTTCGTCTCCGCCGGCTTGGGCGAGGATCGACCAATAGTAGGCTTTGTTCAGATCCTGGGGAACGCCTCTGCCAGCCCAGTAGTAGGCGCCCAAGGTGGCTTGGGCCACGACGTGTCCTCGCTCGGCGGCCCTGGAGAACCAGCGGACGGCTTCGGCGTAGCTCTGTTTAACGTCTTCGCCAGTGGCGTAGTGCGCACCCATAGCGAACTGGGCGGCGGGATCTCCCTGGTCCGCCAGCATTCGTAGGCCTTCAAAATCGTTCGCCCCAGGAACACTCGTCGGTGCGGTTCGGGTGACCGCTTGCTGCACAGGAGCACTTGAAGCTGGCACGGGAGAGCCAGCCCGGATCCTCAACCAGGGAGCAATGGACACGAGAACGGTCATGCCGAGAACCAGCACGGCCAAGACCAGGGCAATGGTGTTAATCGGAAAGCGGGAGCGCACCAGGGCTACGGCTGGTTGGGCACTGCTAACCTGGACGGGAGCCGGCGAGGTGATTTTCACCGCCGCAGGTGCGTCTTTTCTCTTTACGGCGGCCGCGATCGTCTCCGCCAAACGTTCCAGCACGGTATTGTGGTCGTCCCCAAAGGCATGAGCGTTTGGAGAAAACACCTCCAGCAGCCCGATGATGCGCTCGTCCTGGCGCACCGGCACCCCAATCATGGAGCGTATGCCGAGGATGCGGCAGCTCTCGCGATCCACACGGGAATCACTTTCTGAATCCTCGCAGCGCAGAAGCTTGCCGTTGCGCACACACTCTCCGGAAAAACCTGAGCCGATCTGGAGGCGCGCGCCGCGGCCTGGCGCTTGGGGGCCGGATGTCGCTCGGCAGATCATCACGTCGTCCTGGGAAAGTGCGACAGCCGCTCCCGTGGCATGGGTAAATGCCTGGGCACGCTCGGCGGTCAGTTGCAAGGCGGCTTCAAGGTCCGGGCCGAGCGCATCCACCTCGCGTCGCACTGCGGCGAGTGCAGCTAAGAGAGTCGTGTAGTCGGGTACGTCTGGTGTAGCTGGTTCCAGCGGGAATGGTTCTGCTGATACTGATTGCGCTTCGGCGGGCTGCTCGGCCGCATCGGCGCCGCTCTGCGGGGACTCGGCTGCGGGCATCGAAACAGCGGCCTCATGATTCACGCACCCGGCGATTGCATTGGCAAATAGCCACTGTTTCAGGGCTCGGGCCGACTCATCGGCCATCTTCGGGAAACGAATCCCAGCGCGACCGGAGCCATGCCACCAGATCACGTGTCCCGAAGTGTTGATGTAGGACTTGGTTTCGGAAAGGTCGAGGCAGAGGTTGAGCGCCTGATTTTCCTCGAGCGGCGATGAAGTCTGAATGGCCATTCCGTCTTCGCTGATGTCCAGAACCTCGCTCAAATCGAGCACCATGCCGCTGGTACTTTCGTCCAGGCTGGCGTAGGCGGGCGTATGCACCTTGTGCCGCACGCGGCGACGGCGATTTGGGATAGGTGGCGCTGCTTCCTGGCCGCTGAGAGCCGGGTTGGTTCCGGGAGAATCCATAGGGGAATGTCTTTCATATTAACCCAGTTGCGAGGGGAAGAAAGTACTAAGTGAGACTCAGAGGGGCAGGCTACGCGGACACTGCCGCTGGCCAGACGGACGCAGGCTGGAGAGGCGGGACATGGCCGCAACCATCATGCTGGAGAGCATTTGCATGGTAGCGACGTCGCGCTGGTCGAACGCGTAGGAGGCGGAAGAAAGAACTTCGAAGACTCCCAGGGTACGGCGGAAATGGCGCAGCGGGGCAGCCAGGATGGAGCGGACACCAAGACGGCGGCAGCTGCCCAAATCCACCCGCGAATTGCGTTCAGCGTCGTTGCACAGCACCACCTCGCCGGTTCGCACACATTCGGCCGATACCCCTGTGTCAGTTTGCAGGCGTACGCCGACATCGGGGGCGGTGCGGCCAGTACGGGCCCGGCAGACCATTTCGTCTCCAGTGCGCAGCGCGATGGCAGAGCCCGTGGCGCCAGTCAGGGCCTGGGCGCGCTCCGCAATCGCGTTGATAGCGGGTTCGAGCTGGCCGGAAGCCATTTCCAGGGGTGCTGAATTCAGAGCTATGGTTTGTGACGAACCCACACGTGCATGATGGCGGCTGGGACCGAGCGCCGAAAAAGATGCGGGGAGGCGATTCTCGCTCATTCCAGTTGAAGGCACGGTCAAAAGCAATTCGCGTACAAGACGGTCGAGTTCGGCGTCTTGGATCAGGTGAGCAGTCTGTTGTCCGCGCAACGATCCTCCGAGTACGCGCGAGAGACTAAGCAGCGACTGGCTTCCGCACGCGAGACAGCGTGGCGAGTTGTTCGCGCTAATAGTTTCACACTCGACGCAGAAGACGGCGGTCGGCAGAGCGACAAAGCTGGCTTGGGTAACAGACATTGATCCCATCTTTAATCTTTAATCTCTTTAATCTTTTAATCTCTTTAATCTTTGATCTTTGATCTTTGATCTTTAAATCTTTTAAATCTTTAATCTTTGTGGTTTGCTCCCTGGTGACGAGAAGAAAGAAAGTAAATGGATGCGGCTTGGTCAGAAAGTAGCAGGAGAGGTTCGGGCTGTGAATAAATCTTCTTAACTGAGGGTTTGTTACTTCCTTCGGACGTGCACTAGCTTTTGGACCTCGGCGATGACGGTTCCCGATTCGTCCTCGACATCGATCGTGAACATTCGTTCGATCTTCTCTTCGGCTTTCAGCCCTTCCCTTATCTCCTCGATCTGCTGCTCAGACAGCCGGAAATGCACTGATACCTTCCCTCGCCCCGGCTTCCTGAAGCGGATGGTCGCGGACTTGTCCCACACGATGTATTCCGGACCCAGATTCTCGATCAGCATGAGCATGTAAAACGGATCGGCCATGGAATAGAGCGAGCCTCCGTAGTGGGTGCCAACGTAATTGGTGTTCCAGAGACGGAGTTTCATTTCGACGTCGATCTCTTTCCAGTCGGGCTGGAGACGCTTTACCCGGATTCCTGCACCCAGGAATGGCGGCCAGAGATTCATGAGCGTCCGCATGTAGGGCTTTAGGGCTTTGTTTACAGTCATGTTCGTACCCTAACTACCGGGAAAGATTCTCAAGATTGAAATCACCCATTCGCGAAACGAGCGATAACCTGGGCGATGCGTTCAGAAGCGTGGCCATCCCACAAAGGCACACTACACACTTTCTTCTCGGTGCCGTTCTTTAGTAATATGCGCCGAACTTCCCTTTGTAGTCGATCGATATCACGCCCAATCAGGATGTTCGTACCCAGGCTCACGGTAATGGGCCGCTCCGTGTTTTCACGCACAGTGAGACACGGCACTCCCAGGAAGGTAGTCTCCTCCTGAATGCCTCCCGAGTCGGTGATGACAACTGCCGCGTCCTGCTGCAGCGCGAGAAACTCCAGGTAAGGCGTGGGATCCAGCAAGCGCAAATGGCTGTTGACTTCGAAACCCGGGCCAAGTTCGCTCAGGCGTTGGCGGGTGCGGGGATGGACGGGAAACACGACGGCAAGGTCGTTGCTGAGCTCGGAAAGAGCCTGAAGCAGATCGCGGAGCCAGGGAAGGTCGTCGACGTTCGACGGACGGTGCAGCGTCACGAGAGCGTAAGGACGCGTCACACCAGGCAGCTTATGCGCTGCCGCACAGGGCTGCAGACGTATTAATGTATCGATCATTACGTTGCCCACTAAGTGGATTTTCGAGGAGGCGACGCCTTCCCTTTCGAGATTCTGATTGGCGTCTGCGGAAGGCGTGAACAGCAAATCTGCGAGCTGGTCGGTGATCAGGCGATTGATCTCCTCCGGCATGCTGCGGTCTCCGGAACGAAGTCCCGCTTCGATGTGTCCGACCGGAATTTGCAGCTTGGAGCAGACCAGCGCTGCCGCCATGGTGGAATTCACATCTCCGTAGACCAGGACGAGATCGGGCTTGCGGCTTTCGACGACCGGCTCGAAAGATTGCATGATCTCAGCGGTCTGTTGGGCATGACTTCCCGAGCCGACGCTCAGATTTATGTCGGGTAGCGGCATTTGCAGTTGCTTAAAGAAGACGTCGGACATATTGGCGTCATAGTGCTGGCCGGTGTGAACCAGAGTCTGCTGGATGTCGCCGAGGCCTACTAGGGCGGAAAGAACAGGCGCGGCCTTCATGAAATTGGGACGAGCGCCGACGACATGAAGAATGTGCACCGACAGAATCTCCGGAAAGATGATTTTAGTGGGACCGGGAGGAGGGTGGAATCACATAACTAACCAGCATGCGCTGCGGCAAATTGTGGAGCTGAATCGGGAATGACTTCCACATTTCGCGTACAGACACGATCGAGCGCGTCAGCCAAGGCCACGGGGAACACCGAGGTAAGCAGGTTTATGTCCAATTGCAGGTCACGCTCGGTGTATAGGCGATAGACGGTCATCGATCCCCTTCGGCGATTGTTCGCTGTGACCAGATCCAGCGTTAGAGTCCAGGCAGAGATCATGTCGTTGTCGAAGTTGCTGCCCGGTTTTCGCCAATCAACGTACTGTGGACCGCCCGGCCTAGGGTTGCGCTGTGAGGCGAGCCCATCGGATTCTGCGGCTATGGATTTCAGGCGCAAATAAAAGCCGTCAAAATCGTTATTGTGAAATGCAGCAATGAGAATGCGGCGAAGCTGATCAAAGTCAGCAGCACACTTCAGTTCCTCGGTCGCACGGCGAATAGCGAGATTGTTAACGAATATCTGGCGCTGCTCGATGGTGCGTTGCGCCACACGCCTGAGTTCTCCAAATTCCAAGTATCCGAGATGCTGCACGCCCAGCCAGATTCCAGTTCCCAGCACTGCCAATACCAAGCCGAGCGTGCTTCCCGTGGGCCAGAGCAAGAACAGGCTCAGCAATCCAAAAAGCGCGGAGACGGCGTAAAGAACCACCACTACTTGCCGGTGGGAGAGGCCGCGCTGGAGCAGTTTGTGGTGAATATGTTCGCGGTCTGCAGTGAACACCGGGCGGCCGCTGATGAAACGGCGCAGCACCGATAATGCCGTCTCCAGGATCGGCAGCCCAAACGAAACTACGGGAATGGCGACGGCGATAATCGTCGGCGCTTTCTGTGTTCCGCGCAGTGCGAGCGCGCTCAAAACGAATCCGATGAACAGGCTGCCGCAATCCCCCAAAAAGATTGTGGCGGGATTGAAGTTAAAGCGGAGAAAACCGAGAATCGCACCGGCCAGCACGATGGTCATCAGCGAAACGATAGACGAGTGGCTGATCAGGGCGACGACGAATACCACCAACGTGGAGAACAAGGCAGAACCTGCGGCGAGACCATCGAGGCCGTCGATCAGGTTAAACGCGTTCGTGATCGCCAGCACCCAGACGATGGTGAGTGGCAAGCCGACAAACCATGGGAAGTGACTGTCACCGAACAGTACCGGTAGATCGAGTATGCGCAAACCGCCAGCGAAAAGCATGGCCGCGGCGATCGCCTGCACGGTGAACTTGAGGTAGGGACCGACGGAGCGGATGTCATCGTACACGCCCAACAGAAAGACCAATGTTGCGGGGACAAGAATCGTGATTAAGTCATGGCCGCCAGGACTGGCCCTAAGGTTCGGGTTAATCCAGGCTAGCAGCAGCGCGATGCCGAGGCTGACCACAAAGGAAGCGAAGATGGCGACGCCGCCGAGACGTGGCAGTGGTCTGCTGTGAAGGTGGCGATCCGTCCCCGGCGCGGCCACCCAGCCACGCTGCACCGCTTTGTCGCGCACATACCTGGTGAAAATGAAGGACAGCAGCAGAGCCGCTGCGAAAATTCCCAGGTAGAAGAGTGTCAAGTATCCCCCAGGCCAGAACGAGCGGCACGATCACTCGCGATCATGCACTTCTTTCAAATCCTCAGACTCACCGCAGGCTATTAGAGACGGATGAACGGTATACCACGCCGATTGTGATGATGTTCGGACTATAACGACTGCGGTTTCCGGCGACAATTCTCTTTCTTGGTTCCTGGCTTAAGAGCCAAAAGCACAAGAGTTGCTGCTGTGGTTCAAGCGCAAAGTGATTGAGTTGGGACGGTAGATTGCTATGCTAGACTTTGGTTCTCGCTACAATGCCAAGAGGTTGGAAGATGCCGTCTTTGCGATGGAGTTCGTGCATTTTGCTGGTCTGGCTTGCCACCACGTGGATCGGCGCAGTCGCGCAAGATGATCTGGCAGGGGCGAATACTGCCCAGCAGCCAAGTGCGACAGCTGCTGTGGAGTCCGACAAAACGAATTTGCGGGCCAGTGGAGAAGTAGCATCTGACTCCGCGCTGCGACTTGGAGTAGGCGACTTGCTGGAGATGAATGTGTATAACGTGCCTGAACTCTCCACCAAGACTCGCGTCGGCAACAATGGGGATATCTATCTCCCGTTGGTCGACTACGTGCACGTGGACGGGCTCACGCTGGAGGAAGCGCAGGAGATAATCGAGAAGCGGCTCTCAGCGGGAGGATTTGTCAATGATCCTCATGTCTCGCTGCTGATCGAGGAGTACGCTTCGCAGGGCGCGAGTGTTCTGGGAGAGGTACAAAAGCCCGGTATATACCGGGTGCTCGGGCAGCAACGCCTGTTCGATTTGATTTCCATGGCGGGAGGGTTCACTGAGAGAGCCGGCCGCAGTGTCACGGTGACACGCCGTGATCCAGCAGCGAAGCCGGTGACCGTCACCCTCGGGCGCAACCTCAGCGACAGTCCTGATAGCAATATTGACGTGCTACCGGGGGATACGATCCTGGTGCGACGGGCGGATGTTGTCTACGTAGTCGGGGACGTGGGAAAGCCGAGCGGTTTTCTAATGGAAACCGGCAGCCTCACTGTGCTCCAGGCAATTGCTTTGGCGGGCGGAACCAATCGCACGGCGAAGCTGAGTGGGGCGAGGATCATCCGCAAAGGTCCGCAGGGTATGACGGAGACTCCCGTTCAACTCAAGAAGATTCTCTCGGCCAGAGCTCCCGACATGACGATGCTGGCGGATGACATTCTATTTGTTCCGGCCAGTGCGGGAAAGGCTGCTGCCGGCCGCACTCTTGAGGCGGTATTTCAAACTGCCACTGCGCTTAGCATTGTCGCGGTACGGCCTTAATCCTCAGGCGACCGCCGCGCGAAGTTTCTCTGTTTTACCTAAGATCTCTTCCAATATCCTTTGGTACGCCTGTGCTGTCTCCTCGCGGGAGAAATTCTGGACAATGTGCCGACGTCCATTGCGGCCGAGAAGCTGGCGGAGTTCCGGATTTCCTGCAAGTCTAAGGATTGCCGAAACGAGGTCGTCCGTATTTTCCGGTGGAACGAAGATCCCCGCTTGTGCGTCTTCCACAATTCTCCTGGCTTGGCCGTCTACAGCAAGAATCACAGGCCGTGAGCAAGACATGAATTCGAGCATTTTGGTGGGGATGACCGTTTTGAACAGGTCGGTCTTGCGCAGCATCACCAGGCAGGCGTCGGAGGTAGAGATGTAGATGGGTATCTTCTCTCTGGGCTGTTGATCGACGAAGCGGATGTTGGTGAGTCCGCGCTCGTGAGCTATTGCGACAATGCGGTCTTTGTCTGCGCCTTCGCCGACTAATAAGAACAGGACTTGTGGAGCGCTGTCGTTGAGTTGCGAAGCGGCTTCGATAAAAGTGTCCAAACCGTGCGCCATGCCCATGGTTCCGATGTAGCAGACGACAAATTTGCCTTCAGCGTTCAGTTCGCGTCGCAAGTTGAGGCTTGCAGGTTGGTTGCTGAAGATATCTGTCTCGACTGCGTTTTCGACCACGGAAATCTTTTTGCTAGGCACGCGCCAGTGCTCCACCAAGTGTTCTTCGAAGGCGGGCGTGACCACGACAATGCGATCTGCACGGTGGTAGAGAAAGCCGGCAATCCTGGCGAGCGAACGGTACATGAAAGAATCAGCAGCTCCCATCTCGACTGCCGCCAGCGATTCCGGCCAAAGATCGCGCACTTCGAAGATGAACGGGACGCCCTTCTGGCGGGCGATCCACCATCCCGAGAGTCCGACCAGCAGCTGCGGCGACGTAGCGATGACAACATCGGGACGCGCAAGGAAAAAGCCCGTGATCGCCGAGGACAGGCAGAATGAGCCGTAATTGAGTGTGCGTTCATAGGATCGGCGGTTAGGGAATGGCAGCAACCAGGTCCTTACCACATCTACGCCGTCACGTTCTTCACGAGACACCAGCCGGCGCAACTTACTTCGATACTCACGGGGCACGGTCCCGGTAGGATGGTTTGGGAAGCCGGTCAGGACAGTGACTTCGTGGCCATCGCGCACCCAATAGCGCGACAATTCGGAGACGCGGGCAGCTGGGGCTCCCATCTCCGGCGGGAAATATTGCGAGACGTAGAGAATCTTCACAAGGTTCCTAGTAGTAGCAGAGCTTGAATGCGCTCTTGTAGCACAGGGCTCGAGTACGGTTGGAACGGCGGGAGCGGTAGCCTTCCCAACGATCGGCGTAGCTCTTGAAAGTCTTCTCTCCAGTCAGGTGATACATGATGCGTAATTGCACAATGTGCAACTGATGGTAGAACGGACTGGCCACCATAGGCAGGCGCGTTCCAGATTGCTCGTATAACGACCAAAATCCGAGGTCATAGCGATGAATATTCTTGATTAGAGTTTGGACTGCCTGCTCAAAGAGGACCTTTGCGGTCGAGTCTCCAGTAGCCAGGAAATAGTCGTACACACCCCATGCAGCCCAAATGAAGCCGTTTAGGATATGAGTAGGCGGCGAGACGATGTATTCCTCGAACCAGAGGTTGCTGCGCTCGTCGGTGTAAGCGATTCCGCCTTCCGCTGTGGATCTCAAGAAAGCTTGGAACGCGCGGCTCGCGGAGTTGAGATAGCTGATCTCTCCTGTGCTCTGATGTGCGCGGACCAGCAAAGAGATCCCCTGCCCTTGTGCAAGTCCCGAATACCAGGGAGATTTCAGCGGGGCGCGGTACTCCCAGTCGAAGTGGTGATGCCAAACCGCGAGTCCAAATGAATTCTCCTCGAGGTTGTGGCGCAGCAAGGCGCTTGCGGAAAGAAACCGCTTCTGGCGAGCTGGGTCTTGCGTTCGCAAAAATAAATTGAAATTCCCCAAACCCCATTGCGCGATCGCAATTGGGTTGTATTGCAAGGCGATCTGGCCGCGATAGTCGAGCATGGGAATGCCGGCGGAATCGTAGTGGCCCGAATAATCAGCTTTCGCCAGAAATGGCATGTAATATTCGCCGAGCGCGCTGAAAGTGGCGTTGGGATTGGCTTCCGGTGTGTCGTGCCAGAACGTGAGCTGGCTCTTCCCTGGCCCGAGATATGCCTCCAAGATGCGCCGGTAATACTGCACGCGAGCCGCAAATGACATGATGGTTTGATTCGGAATATAGCAGAGCTCTGCCGTTGCATAACGGACGAAACAGAAGGGATACCTGAGTGATAACGGGCTACGCGACCACTCGCCACAGGCTGGTCTGAAGGTCGGCGCCTAGCACCGCGACGGTGCTCACGGCAAGGAAGCTGGTTGTGTTTGTTCCATCGGGCAGGAAGGCGTTGCCGTACTCGAAGAGTCCCATGGGCCAGAAATCTTTTGTCCAGCTTGATAGTCTGCGCCAGTCTGAGCCATCAGTGCTTCCGAAGAGGCCTACGCTACGATCCGGATTTACTTCGCTTGGTTCAACCATGGTCGAGAAGAAAACCGCATTGTCGACCGCACAACCGTAAATCGACGAACTGCTGAGGCTTGATACCTGCGCCAGTTGTCCGCCGCGGTCGAGGCGGTAGACATGATTTGTCTCAAACGGCGTGTCGGAGGAAAAATACACCGCGTCGGGAGCAGGCACGAGCGCTACGGCCCGCGCCTGTTGATTTCCGGACAGAACTACGTCGATATTCTTCAAGTCGCAAGAGGCGCGCAGGATGCGGCATTCCGGGCCCTCATCACCGGTCAGAATCCAGAGGCAATCGCCCCAACGGTCATAAACGATGTTGTGTACGTGGCGAATGGCACCTTTAGGAAACGTGTAAGCGACGTTCCAGGTGGCGCCGCAATCCGTTGACGCGTAGATATGAACTTCCTCGCGCTGCGGGTTGTCAAAGTACTCGCCCCAGAACACGTGATTTTGAGGAGTTAGAGCAATGTGAAGTGGGCGGGTTCCACGAATCACGCGATGAGAAACCTGGAATTCGCTTTCTCCAGGGGCAAGCGTTGCGATCACTCCCGGTAATGCAGCCACGAGATGCCCGATGGTGAGCGCGGCGAGGGCATGGAATCCGTCGCGGCAAAGGCGGGAGGCCAGTCGAGAAGCGGATGTTAGCTCTCGCCACCACGCTGGATTGTAGTGCGCCACATTTGCCCACTGAACACCGTTGTCGCCTATCCTGGCACGCAGCAGGTCGTAACCGCGTGATGCGTACAGCACGTTGCCCTCCCAATAGAGCGCGCGCAGATTGGGAAAGCGAGCCACCAGTTCGAGCTTCAGTTCACTGGCTTGCGGTAGCTGAACCGTGATTGCAGGCTGCGCTGCCATGCTCTTTTTCAATTCTCCGACTTCGTTGCCAGATACGGGCCAATTGCAAGTGCATCCATGCGGGTGCGCTGAAAACAGTCGATTGCTTCGTGAGGCGCGCAGACAATCGGCTCATTCTCGTTGAAACTGGTGTTCAAGATCACTGGAATTCCGGTCCTGCGATGAAAGGATTTAATCAGGTCGTAATACAACGGATTCTCGTCGCGGCTCACCGTCTGCAGCCGGCCGGTGTCATCGACGTGATTCACGGCACAGAGTTGAGCACGTTTTCCCGGACGAATTTTGTAGACATGCAGCATGAATGGCGAGGGCTGGTCGTGCTCAAAGTATTCGTTCTGATGCTCGGCCATGATCGAGGGAGCAAACGGCCGGAACCATTCGCGATGCTTGATGCGGGCGTTGAGAATGTCTTTCATGTCGGGACGTCCCGGGTGCGCGACAATGGAGCGATTGCCAAGCGCGCGCGGACCCCATTCCATGCGTCCCTGGAACCATCCCACAACATTGCCCACAGCAACCTGCTCGGCGACAGCATCCAGCAATGGCTGGCGTTCCAGCTTGCGATACATCAAATTGGCCTTCTTCAATTCCGACTCAATTCGGGCGTCGGAGAATTCCGGTCCGAGGTAGGAATTCTTCATCACGTATCGGCGCGGCTGCTTTAGAACTGAGTGATAAGTATGCAAAGCGGCACCGACCGCCAACCCTTCATCCCCCGCGGCAGGTTGAATGTATGTCTCACGGAAAGGAGTTCGGGCGAATAGTTTGCCGTTGGCAACGCTGTTCAGCGCGCAACCGCCTGCCATCGCCAGTTTGTCGAGCGGCACTTTTTCATACAGTTCATTCAAAAGATGGAAGAAGACTTCCTCGAAACGGTGCTGCATGGCATAGGCGAGATCCATGTCGCGCTGGGTAATTTCAGCATGCGGCTCGCGAGCCGGGCCGAATGCCCTGATCATCCTCTCTGAAAAATGGCGCGCAAGGCTGACAGTACCATCGGCCAAGACCTGCATTCCCTCATTGCTGCCAAGCGGCTTGAAATATTTGAGATCGAGCTGGAAGTTGCCGTTCTTCAGGCCGATGACCTCGGCAAGTTGACCACAATACGTATCCTTGCCGTAGGGCGCGAGGCCCATAACCTTGCCTTCATCGCCATACTTCCTGTAGCCGATGAACTCACAGACCATGGTGTAAAAGCTGCCGAGCGAGTGAGGCAGAAACACACGATCCAGGATTTCGATGTCGTTTCCCTCACAGCGCGCCATCATGGTGGAGACGAAGTCGCCGGAGCCGTCGTAGCTGAAACCTGCGGCCCTTTCCCAAGGCGAGCAGTAATAGGCGCTGGCGATGTGGGCGATGTGATGCTCGAGATGATGTTCCTGAAAACGAAGTTGTGCGGGATCGACTTCTAATCCCTCAGCCAAGAGAGGGCGTACGTCCCGCATCGCGTGCTTGCGCTGGCGCAGGCGGACGAAATTCAGCACTTTGGCTGGATTGGCGGCGGCATATTGAACTTTCTTGGCAAGATTGGCATCACGGTCCTGGCCGACGGCAACGTGATCTACGTCCGAGATCTTCGCGCCGACCGCATCAAGACAGGCTTTAACCGCAAGCGCAGGAAAGCCGCCAAAATGCTTTACGCGGTTCAACCGCTCTTCCGCAATCGCAAAAACAACTTCTCCATCTTGCACAATGGCGGCAGAAGCGTCCGCGTGAAACATGTTGAGGCCGAGAATCAGCATGGAATGGCGTCGGACTTTGTGACGTGGATCATGATTCCGCCCGGGCTGCGTAAGCTTTTAGTCGTGTGAGTGTGAGGCATAGTCGACTGGCACCGGTCGTCCCTCTGCACGAGAGTCGACCGCCCGCAGTGTTGCGAGGGTTGACATTACAATCGCTTCGAAAGAAATCGGTGATGCTCCGTCCTCCCGGATCGCAGCGGTGAAAGCCTGCCACTCCGCGCGATGACCTTTATCCTGCCGCCAGCGGGAGTTGAACACCTGCTTTCGGCCGTGGCGCACCAGTTCCAGGCGTCGAAAATCTTCCAGCACCGCCACCGCCCCACCGCCGAACACCTCTACGCGTTCTTTGGAATATGTTCGGTCGCCGTTCGCCAGATAACTGACCGTCCCGTGCGAGCCATTGGCGAATTGGAGGGAGATGATCACGTTGTCATCGGAGTATTTTCCAGAGTTGGCCAAGCTGCGGGTATGCACCTCGACCGGGGCAGATCCTGCCAGGAAGATCAAGAAATCGACGAAATGGCAGACCTCGCCCAGCACGCGCCCGCCGCCCTGTGCGAGGTCGTTGACCCAATGATCGCGCGAAATGTGGCCGGCATTGACCCGATAGTGGAGGGCCAGCGGCTCTTCGATTAGTGCGAGGAAATCTCTCATGCGCACTGCCATGGGAGCGAAGCGGCGATTAAAACCCACCATCAGGAGGCGATTGCTTCCTGAATATGCGTTAGCAATGTCCGATAACTCTTCTTCATTCAGGCAAAGCGGCTTCTCGCAAAAGACATGCTTTCCTGCGGCCAGCGCCGAGGTCACCTGCTGTGCATGCAGATGATGGCGCGTGGCAACCACCACGGTGTTGATTTCCGGATCGGCGAGAATATGGTTTTCGTCGGTCGTGCAATAGCGGAAGCCGAACTTGTCGGCGGCATGGCGCGCGTGAGACCCGGTGGCAGCGCAGAGTCCCGTAAGGGTTACGCCATGAACTCGCTTCATCGCCGGCAGCAGAGTGCTAGTCGCGAAGGTTCCAGCGCCCAGCAGTCCGACGGAAATCGATCTCTGTCCTGACACCAGCTCCGGTGTAGTTCTCCTCTTCAGTTGCCGGCACGGCGCCTGGTCTGCTACTTCCGGATAGGTGATCAGCACTCCCAGAAAACGTTCCCCAGTTTTTCCCGTGATCAGGTCATAGGCGCTGCGTGAGTTGGCAATCGGGAAGCGATGCGTGATCAGCGAGTGGACGTCGACTTTGCCCTCGGCGAGCAACTGAAGAAAAGCTTCCATGTTGCGCGTTTCGGTCCATCGAACATAGCCGATGGGATAATCTCGGCCCTTCTGCTCGTAAGCTGTGTCGTAGCGGCCGGGGCCGTAAGAACGCGAGACGCGGAAGTCGAGTTCCTTCTCGTAATAAAGCTTGCGCTGGATCTCCATACCGACCGTGCCCACGGCAACAACCGTTCCATGATCGCGAGCGATTTCTGCGGCCAGGTTTACGGGATCGCTGCTGGAAGTTTCCGCGGTGATCAGTACGGCATCCACACCATTTCCGCTCGTCTGCTGGAAACAGAGGTCGAGGAAGTCGGTTGCCGACGAAGCAACAGCATCTGCGCTGAGGCGAGCTGCCAACTCGGCGCGCTCGGGAGAGATGTCCATACCGAGGACTCTGCAACCCGCCGCTTTCAGGATTTGCGCCGTCAGTTGCCCGAGCAGTCCGAGTCCGATTACGGCGACAACGTCGCCGAGTTTGACCTCGGCAATGCGAATCCCATGCAGCGCAACTGCGCCCACGGTGGTGAAGGCGGCTTCCTCGAACCCGACTGGCGAGTCAAAAGCAAGTTTTGCCACCAGCAGGCGCGGCACGCAAGCGAGCTCTGCGTGAACCGCACATCCAGCACCAGCGCAGGCGACGCGATCTCCGACAAGAATGTCGGTCACGCCCGGCCCGACCGCGAGCACCGTACCCGCGCTGCTGTAGCCAAGAGCAGTGGGCTGATCGAGACGGTTGCGTACGGCAGCGACGGTGGAAACAAATCCGTCGCGACGAAATTTGCTTAGGACCTCACGAACCAAGTCTGGCCGAGCTTGCGCTTTTCGTAGCAAATTCTTGCTGGCAAACTCGGACGACGCGCGCTCCGTGCCTGCTGATACCAGCGACGCAGCAATGCGGACAATGACACATCCAGGCAGCAACTTGGGGGTGGGGACTTCGAGAACCGAAATCTTGCCATCATCTGCATGCTGTAAAACCTGTTTCATGCTGTCGCCGCCTGGGTTACGAGCTCGGCACCTGAATTCTTTGCGCCTTCGTCAATGAACGTTTGCATCCAGAGTTCTAGAGTCAGGAATTGCCAAATCTGCATGGACCAGTCCTGCGCGCCGGTACGATGCTCTTCGACAAATTTCCGAATCGCTGCGGGCCGGAACAGCCCGCGGCTGCTGATGCGCGACTCCGAAAGGAGGTCGTCTACCATTTCCCTCAAATCGTGGGCGAGCCAGTAATCGATCGGGGCTGCGAACCCGGCTTTCGGCTGCCGCAAGACCTGTTGGGGCAAAATGTCTTGCATGGCTTTGCGAAAAATGTACTTGGTCATGGGACGCAGGAAACCTTTGAGCTTGAGATGCGGAGGAATGTTCCAAGCGACGTATTCGGCCAGTTCGCGATCGAGGAATGGAACCCTCACCTCGACCGAAGATGCCATGCTCATCTTGTCGTTGTAGGTCAGGTTCAGACTCGTCATGAAAATCTTGGTGTCGAGATAGAGCATCTGGTTCAGGAAATCGGCGTCTTTTACGATCTCGAAACGAGCCCTGTGCTGGGCGCAGGGGTCGCAATGTGCCAATTCTTGAAGAAGGTTGCTTGAATACAAGCCGTTTTTCTGCCGGGCGTTCAGATAAGTGCAATTCATGATGAAGCGGTCTTCCGGGTCAAGCGAGGCGCTCCGCGCCATTTTTTTTAACAGACGAATTCTGCCTTTCGACGCCGTTCCGCGGAGACTGGGCAAACGGCCGATCGCAGGCTCGAACAAATGCCTTAGCACGGGGGGGACGTTCTGATATGCCTGTGTCCAGCGATGAGCAATGTGCTTACGATATCCGGCAAATAGTTCGTCGCCGCCCACCCCGGAGAGCAGGACGGTAGATTGTGTGCGCGCTTCGCGGCATACCAGATAGGCCGCGATGATCGCGGGATCGGCCGTAGGTTCGTCCATGTGCCAAGCGAGTCTGGGAAGAAGGTCGGTGACATCAGGTTCGACTTCGATCTGATGGTTTTCACAACCCAGACGCCGCGCCAGGCGAGCAGGAACTGCGGGATCATCAAGCGTAGTTTCTCCTACGCGGTACTTGGAAGGAAACGTGATCGTGTACGTCCGCACCGGCTGCGTCGCAGCCTGCGACATGAGAGCAACTATGCTCGATGAATCCAGCCCCGCACTCAGGAACGCACCGATGGGAACATCGCTCACCATTTGCGACCGCACAGAGCTTTGGAAGCGCTCGCGAACCCCTTCGGCCAAGTCTTGCTCTTTGCGGGGAAAGATTTCGTCCACCGCAGGAAACGTGAGATCCCAATACTGAGTGATTCTCAGTCTTCCATTTCGGAAGATGGCGTAATGTCCTGCGGGAAGCTTGCGTATACCGCGAAACATCGTTTTGGGGTCGGGCACCCACAGGAAGGTCAAGTACTGGTGCAACGCTTCCAGATCGATCTCCGCTCCTATGCCCGGCACTTGCAGCAAGGCTTTCACCTCGGACGCGAATGCGAACCGGTCGCCTTGGTGCGCGTAGTAGAAGGGCTTGACTCCGAAGTGATCGCGGGCGACGAAAATGGCTGGCTCACCAGAGCGCAGGTCACAAATGGCGAATGCGAACATGCCGGTCAGCCGGTTTACGCAATCAGGACCATGTTCTTCATATAAGTGAAGGACGACCTCGGTATCGGTATTCGAAATGAACGAATGTCCGTTGCTTTCTAATTGCCGACGGAGTTCGACGAAGTTGTAGATTTCTCCGTTGTAGGTGATCCAGACAGTGCCATTTTCGTTGCACATTGGCATGTGTCCGTCGGGAGAGAGGTCGATAATGGCGAGGCGGCGGCTGCCCAGGCCGATATAGGTGCCGTCAGGGAAATGCCTTTCCCACGCGCCGGAATCATCCGGGCCGCGGTGCGTCTGGATGGCAGTCATGCGCTCCAGCGTTTTTCGATCTCCGCAATTCACCAGGCCACTGATGCCGCACATGCGAATTTAGTCCGGTCTTGTGCTCAGCTCGTAAATCTTGGCTTTGATGTGAAAAAACTGAACGCCTTGCAGGCCGCAATAAATCAGCCCCGGAACACCGTCAAGAAATCCCAAGCGAAAAACAAACTTGTAGAGAAAAAACAGAACCGGGGATCCCGGCAGAGCGAAGAATTTCTTCCTCAGCCAGCGGCGGCGCTGTGCCTGAGAGCCCACCAAAGATGGCGGCAGCTCTTCCCCGCAACCTTTCCCGTTCAGCCAAACACTGGCTTCCCAGTTCGAGTATTCGTTGTGCTTCTGGATGTATCGGGAGAGTGAGTCGATGTTGTGGTGAAGCAATGGATTCTGCAGCGTCGCGGTCTCGCCTTCGACCATGACGTGCTCGTGCACTTCCATATCGCACATGGACGGGTCCTGATCCCTCAGACGACACTCAAAACGTCCTTTGTTGTGGCGGAAGAGCGATAGCTTGTAAAAACCGGCGCCGCTGTGGCGCAGTGCGCGTCCCAGAAAGTGCATGCACAGCGCGATGTAGTACCCGTGAAGTCGCGAATTCTGGATCGCGTGTTTAATTTCGTCCGCCAACTCGGGTGTCAAAACCTCGTCGGCGTCGATGAGAAGAACCCAATCGTAGGCCAGAGGCAGCGTGTCGATGGCCCATTGCCTCTTTTTAGGCCATCCACCGCGATAATGAAATTGCACCACTTTGGCGCCGTAGGAACGTGCAACTTCTACAGTCTCGTCTTCGCTTTGTGAGTCGATGACATAAATCTCGCCTGCTCCGCTAAGCGACTCCAGGCAGCGAGGAAGATTGCGGGCCTCATTCCGCACAGGGACGATCACACTCACCGTAAGCTGCACGGCGCCGGAATCCACTATCCTGGACGCTTCAAGCTGTTGAGTAGTGAACGGCACGTTGCCTCATACTAACCGGAACGCCTGAGCCACGGCAGCAGGTGGCACCACAAGTTGAAACACTTGCTGTGTTACTATCCGCTCGAAGATGGCCAAAGCTCATTCCATTCCTGACCTGAAAAGCGAGGTCCGCGACTTTTGGAATTCCAATCCTTGCGGCACTCGCTACCTCGAAGGGGAAGACGATTTCGAGGCGCACGCGCGTGCGCGGTACCGTCTCGAGCCCCACATTCCGGAATTTGCGGGCTTCTGTTCCGCCCGCGGCTTGCGGGTTTTGGAAGTCGGGGTGGGAACGGGCGCGGATTACCTAGAGTGGCTCAAAGCCGGAGCGCACGCCAGCGGCGTTGATTTATCGGCGGTTTCTGTGCAGAAAGCACGCCGTCGATGTGAAGCCTACGGTTATCGGCCAGATCTGCAGGTCGCCGATGCCGAGCATCTCCCCTTCCCCGACAATACGTTTGACATCGTCTATTCGTACGGCGTGATGCACCACAGCCCCGATACGCTGGCTTGCGTCCGCGAGGCTTGGCGCGTGTTGAAGCCAGGCGGTGAAGCCCGAATCATGATCTATCATCACAGGTCACTGACCGGGCTCATGGTGTGGCTGCGCCATGGATTTCTCCGAGGAAAGTCTCTGCGGCGGGCCGTGTACGACAATCTGGAGAGTCCCGGCACCAAAACTTACACGCAAGCTGAGGCACGTTTGCTGATGGAAGGATTCGAGAATGTGGAGATACAGCAGGTGTTCAGTCCCGGAGATTTGCTCCTGAACCAGCCCTCGGCGCGCTATCAATCGCGGTTCTATCGCCTGATCTGGAGATTGTATCCTCGGTTCCTGGTTAGAAAGCTCAGCAAGAAGTGGGGATTGTTTCTGTTGATTTCAGGTCGAAAGCCGAGAAGTCCGTAGGAACCGCTGCCCGGATTTTCTTCCTTGCTCCTAAGCGCTGATGGAGTTGCGTTCGCACCAGCGCTGCAAGACATAGATCGACCAGGGCCGAGACCATGAAGTGCGCCGGCGCTCGAAGTCATCCCATACTTGCTGCACGGCAGCCTGATTCAGTAACGAACCGAGTGGCCCTTCTGCAGTTCTCGTCAGTGTCTGCTCGACTTCCAGTCGCAGTTCATCCCGTAACCAGTGTTCCCAGGGAAGCGTGAATCCGCGTTTGCGGCGGTGAACGATTTGTTCCGGGAGCGACGAGCGCAGAGGCTCGACCAGCAATGGTTTGGGCACGCCGCGGTCCAGCTTCCAAGGACCCGGCAGTGCCAGCGCTCTCTCGGCCAGGATGTGGTCCACCATCGGCACGCGAATTTCCAGGCCGTTCGCCATGCTCATCACATCGGAATCGCGCAGTAAAGTGTTCAGCATGTAGCATCGGGATTCGAGATAAGAGACGCGATTGATGGGATCGAGATCATGACATTGATCCACGTTGTTCTCTAATGAAAGATTGGCGCGTTTCTGGGCTGCTTCGTCCTGCAAGGCACACAATTGATCGCGCTGGGCCGGAGTGAAAAGCATGCGAGACAGAAAATACGGATGTATTAGGTTGCCGTTTGCGCCGGCGAGGGTTGACAGTTTGCGGTTTTGATCGGTCGCGGGACCGAACAAAGACAATGTCCAGGCGAGTGATCCCCGTGCTGACTTCGGCAGCTGATGACAGAAGGCCGAAAAGCGCTCCATCCGCGGAACTGTCCTGAAACTCGAGTATCCCGCGAACACCTCATCGCTGCCCAGACCGGAGAGCGCAACTTTGATTCCCGCGGCGCGAGTTTCACGCGAAATCAGATACATGTTTACCCCGTCGATAGACGGCTGGTCCATCGCTTCCAATGCTGCTGGGAGCGCGGAGAGCGCGTCCTGCTGGGAAATCAGGATTTCGTGATGCTCAGTTTTGAAATTCTGAGCGACCGCGCGGGAGTATTCGGCTTCGCTGAAATCGGACTCGCGGAAGACCAGTGAGAACGTATTGAGCCGATCTCCCCTGCGGCTGAGCATCGCGGCCAGACTGCTGGAATCGATTCCGCCCGAAAGGAAAATTCCGACGGGCACGTCGCTGACCGTCTGCATGCCGACCGACTCGTCAAGAGTGTGGTGCAGATCCTCTTGTAGACACTCCCGTCGGGAAGCTCGAGGTGATTGCGCGGCTGAATTCTTTGCCCGTGCCCATGCCGCCAAATCCCAGTACATCGATGTCTGAACTTTTCCATCGTGCCACGTGAGGTAGTGTCCGGGCGGAAGCGAGGAGACGCCCTCGATCAGGGTAATAGGATCGTAGATCGATCCAAATGTCAGGTAATTCAGAAGCCCCGCGCGTTCGAGACGCCGGGGGACTAGACTGGTCGCCAGCAGGGCTCGAATTTCGGAAGCGAATAAGAAGTGAGAAGCGGACTGAAAGTAATAGAGCGGCTTGATGCCCATGGGATCGCGGGAGAGGAACAAACGGTGTTTCTGCGCGTCCCAAACAGCGAAGGCGAACATGCCGCGGAGTCTTTCCAGGCAATGCTCTCCCCAAAAACCGTAGGCTTTGAGCAACACCTCAGTGTCAGAACGGCTGTGAAAAACCAGACCTTCTGATTGCAATTCATTCCGAATCTCGCGGAAGTTGTAAATCTCTCCGTTGTAGACGATCCAATTTCCTGTCGCAGGATCTTGCATCGGCTGGTGACCGAGAACCGAGAGGTCGAGAATGGCCAGGCGACGATTGCCTAATCCGATTTCGATGGGCGAGGGAGCAGTCTCGCGGATGATTTTAACGCCGGAGTCGTCGGGCCCGCGATGCGACAGTGAGTTGGTGCCTCGTTCCAGAAGATCAGGAGCGACGCGTCCATCGAAAACCGCGATGCCAAAGATTCCGCACACTGTTTAGCTCAACATTTTTCGGGGTGAACGCAGTGATCAAATGCTAGCAGGAAGTCTGCAGCGAATGGCTGGTCGAATTGAGTAGACGGTAACTGCTCCGGTACGTCGGCCATCCCACGTCCCATATAATCGCTGCAAAGTTCGATGGAACCGATTAGTCAGCGATGAAAAGCTACTCGCGTTCTGCGGTCGAATCGACGGTCTGTATTGCGGAGTTTCCTCCGGCCTCGGCGGAGGCTCCATCCGCCTTGCCCAAATCACCGGCTGTTGCGACCTCCCATCGGTGGAGGGCCTTGGTTTATTTTCTGTTTGTTCTTGCGTGCGGCGAGTTCCTGGTCCGCGGTCCCGCAAGGGCATTAGGGCCGAACTCAGGGTTTAACGATTTCCTCTCCCCTTATATTCAATCTCGCGCATGGGTCAGAGGAATCGATCCCTACGATCCCCAATCGCTGCTTGAACTTTGGCCAAGTGGGGCGACTCGCTTCCAGTTCTTATCGCCAGAAGCGTCGGATGGATCCATCCTGGTAAAACGGGGGATTCCGACTGCTTATCCTCCGACTACTTTCGCGGTAATCGCGCCGTTGACGCTATTGCCCTGGCCGATAGCAAACCTGGTGTGGACCGGAATAAACATTTTTCTTTTCGCCTGGATGCTTCTCGCGTTGGTATCGCTGACGAGGATTCCGCGAAACGGACCGTGCCTGTACTTATTCATCGCGTTCGCGCTGGCTCTTGCGCCGTTTCATACCGGCTTAGCAACGGCCAATCTCGCAGTCGCAGCCACGGAACTCAGCGTGATTGCGGTGTGGACAGCCGACCGGAAGTACGAGGTTGCTACCGGCGTGCTGCTTGCGTTTGCCATTTCGCTCAAGCCGCAGATCGGGTTATGCTTGCTTGCATATTTCCTACTGCGTCGTCGGGGGAAAATGTTCGGTACCGCCTTGCTTGCCATTGCGTTGTGTGCCGCGCTGGCCGTCCTGCGACTAGAGGTGACACACGTAAACTGGGAGCAGAGTTACGTGCGCGACAATCAGGCATTGTTTGCCACCGGAATTCTGAGCGATTTCAGGCCACCGAACCCAACCCGATTCGGACTGCTTAACCTTCAACTCGTTTTGTATCCTTTACTAGGAAGCGCCAATGCCGCGAACAAGACTGCTCTGATTTTTGGCGTATTGACCTTGCTGGTCTGGAGTGGGCTCGTTTTGCGTCGCAAAGACTGGGGTAATGGCTTGTTGCCGCTCACCACGATTGCTGTGCTAAGCCTCTTGCCGGTTTACCATCGCTTCTACGATGCCGCGCTGCTGATTTTTCCACTCTGTTGGTACATGTTGTACCAAAAGGGAAATGACCGAGTGCCCAGCCTTGGCTGGCTTTTCATCGTTCCCTTCCTGATACCGGGTGGAACCCTGCTTCAGAGCTTGCAGGAGAACGGACATATACCGGCTGCGTTGTCGGGAAGCTGGTTTTGGAACGATATTGTGATGCCACACGAGGTCTGGACCTTGATGGTTCTCAGCTTGATATTGCTCTATGGCATGTACACGGCTCCAGCGGCTGAAACCGCGTCGTGACTCCTTCTCTCAGTGCCACCGCCCCATCCCGTAACAACCTCTTCCCCGATTTCAATGATGCGGTCGACATGCCGTCGCCAGGAGAAATCGCGCGAACGGTTCCGGCCCCGCTCTGACATTTCGGCGGCAAGTGCTGGACTTTCCGAAACCCTCATCACATCCACGGCGAGGCCTTCTGGCGAAAATGGTGGAAAGTATCCGGCGGCATCCTGACAGATCTCGCGGTGGACAGGCAGATCAGAGGCCACGACTGGCAATTCGCTGGCCATCGCTTCCACCAACGGATGCGCGAAAGATTCAGCGTAGGCCGGAGTCACATAGATGTCGCACCCGCGATACACGTGATGCAACAAGTTGTAGGGGATGGTGCCGAGTTCGACTACGTTTTCCTCGATTCCCAATCTGCGTATCAGGCTCGCCGCTGTCTCTGCATGATAGGCGCCGGGGTTCTGCTCCGAACGCAACTGGCAAGTCAGAAACAACTTCACTCTCCGGTTCTGTAAACCTCGCTGAAGCAGGGAAATGGCGTGGAACAGAGTTTCGAAATTCCGATAATAATTGTAGTGGCTCACGAACAGCAGGCGGAGGCAATCTTCCTCCATATTCAGCTTCTCGCAAATTGCCGCAGGCAGGGGCGAGTCATTGGCGAAGAACGACTGATGGTCAAAACCGTGATAGACAGACATGATTTCGCAACCTGTCCAATTGCGCAGCTCGTCCGCAAAAGCGCGGCTGGGAGCAATAGTGCAATCCGCCCAGCGGATCGACTTTTTGGCCAGTGCTCCCTTGGCATGGGTTTCGAGCCAGAGATAGTAGTCTCGACGCGCGCGCACATCGCGAAAGAAATCCCGGCTGGTATAGAGGGAGTTCCTTGCCAGCAGGATTTGCGGGACTGGCGACTTACGAAGCGCGAAATTGCCGGCTGATATCAGGAGATCGGCTCCGCTTTGCCGCACGATGTCCGGAAGGACCTGCTGCTCCCAAATAAAACGCTGCGCAGCGCCAGCCGGAGGCTGCAGCGCAGACAAGGTAATACTCGGCAGGTCGCGCAGTTCTGATCCCAGCAGTGCAGAAACTGCGACAGTTGTCTTCGCTGCGGGCGTTGCCGCCAACACAGGCACGACATTGCGCAAATAGGTCAGCCCGCCTCCCGCACTTGCCGCCAGCCCGTTAATGAACAGGTGAATCATCGACTGAGTGGAATTGCTGGCAGCGTTTCAGGAAAAGAAGCCTGCGGCCAAACCTGCTTCGTGTGCGGCGAAGCCGAGAGACCCGGCGGAAGCAGATCAAGCAAGCTGAATGCCAGCACCCAAAACAGCACGGTCAGGTAATATCCAACCGCGAACAACCAGTCTTCAAAGCCTGCGTGGATCAACCCTGCGATCAAGACCAGGGAAACTGGTACGCAAAAGTGGCGGGCGTTTTGCGTCCGTGTCACCCAGAGCAAAATCCGGCTTAGGTGCCACACCAGCAATACCAACAACAGCACGAAAGGCATGACGCCCAGCAGGCCTACCCACTCCGCAATTGCCAGATAGCTGCTGCCATGTTCGCGGGTAGTCATAGAAGTGGAGTTGTATTTCCCAACTTGAATTTCCGGCATATCCCATACCGGAGAGGTACCAAATCCGCTGCCGAACCAGGGATGCTCTTTGATGACTGTAGCGGTTTCTTGCCAGGGGGAAGCTCGGGATCCGAGAACTCCGGAGGCATCCTGCCCCTTGTACAAAAAATAAGAAGCGAAGGACGCGCCCTCATGCTGCACTGGCATGCCGTCAAGACCGGTATCGGGCGGGGTCAAGATGACGGCCAGCACTGCCAGCAGGACGGCGAAGACCGATCCCTGAATGAGAATGCGATAGCGGCGTAATGCGAGGCAGCACAAGGCGCAGGTGACAACGCCGGCCAACATGCCAGCGCGTGCCTGGCTGAAGAACAGGAGCAACAGGCACAGCAAGAGAGTAAAGGTGCGCCGGCGGCGGACGAGCGGTTTCTCCGTCGTGAGCACGCTCCACAATAAGAAAGGCGCACACACCACACCCATGACCGCGCCGAGAGAATTCGGATTTCCGTAGAGCGGAAAACCAAACACGAAGTAACAAACCGCACTGACGTAGACCAGAACCTCGGAAATCATCAGTATCCAGCGGAAAAACAACTCTTCCCTTCCAACAATGGCAAGCCGTGCGCCCGATGCTGCATACATGAACAACAAGAGCAGACTCATGGCCTTAAGAGTTGAAACCGTGGGATAGACGGAGACAAAGGCGGATACCAAGGCTCCCGAAATCGCGAAAAGCGCCACAAGATGGATTGACCCGAAGTAATGATGACGGTCTTTCATGTACACGATATATCCGCCTATCGCTCCGACCAATAACATCAACCACCGGATCTGTGACCATGCGTCTTGCAAGGGAACCGCGATCCCCGCGGAAAAAAACACGGCAATCAGCAGTGAAAAATAACGGCGGCGGAAACTCCAGAGGCAGGCCAGCAGGACTTGGAAGAAGATTAGCGCACCCAAGTATTGTGGGCCACTGACCAAGCCGGGACGAAAGATAGCGATGTATCCGGCAGCCGCGCAGCAACCCAGCATCGCAAACGGCACAATAAGCTTGGCAATGCGATCACTCATGGCACAGCGCTCCGCAGGAAAGTACCGCGTCGGCAAACCCTCTGGCGCACGCTTCCGGTGAGTAGGTGTGGATACGTTCCCGGCTGCGTTGCCCCATCAATAACCGCAATTCAGCATTCGTCCCCAATTGCTCCATCGCATGGGTGATCTGCTCAACGTCCCCGGTTCGGACCACCCGCCCATTCCAGTTATCTTCGATAAGATCGGCGGCACAACCCGCAACCGCAGAGCAAACTACCGGCAGGCCGCACGCCATGGCCTCATTCACCACCAAGCCCCAAGGATCGCTGCAGGTCGGGAAAATAAATGCCTCCGCCAAAGCGTAGTAGCTGGCCAGACGCTCACGTTGCACGAATCCCTTAAGCTGAACGACTCCTGGCTGAATTGTGGCTGCCTGCGCAGAAAGCTCGAGCCTGGCTGGTCCATCGCCAACGAAAACTAATCCAACTTGCTCTCGAATTTGTGGAGCGAGGCTGCGATAGGCAGTAAGCAGATCGAATACTCCTTTTTCGCGCACCAGCCTTCCGACAAAGAGGAAATAACGGAGGGGCACCGCCAGTTCCAAACGCACACTGGTCGCTTGTTCCCGAGCGATTTCGGCTTCACGCGCAAATAACTCTGTGTCCACCGCGTTGGGAGCCACGAAGATGCGATTCTCGGACACCCCGAAGCGGCAGACATATTCGGATGAGGATTTTCCTGGAACCACAAACCCATCACACTCGCGCATGAATTTGCTCTTCAGCCGCTCCACCACAGCCTGCCGGCCCCTCATGTCGTGCGACGTGCTCTCGATCCACAGTAGAAACGGAACTTCATTCCGCTTGGCCCAACGCAGGCACTCCCACGACGCAAGATAGTTATAGCCGCCGCAAACGATGGCTTCCGGTGCCGCCCGGTGCAAAGCCGCATCCAAGCCGCGATTCAACAGTACGTTGTACTCTCCTAATCTGGTTCTCCAGGACGGAAGCACTTCGTAGGAGAATCCTATTTCGTGCTTGTAGACGAGCCATTGGCGCAGGGTGGGATCGTTTTCCGCAAGGAAGATGACATGAAGATCGATGTCCTCATGTTTCGCGAGCGCATTGAATGCTGGTATGCGGTAGGGGGAAATGATCTCCGTCAAAATGACGAGGCGGCTCATCGCGCACACTCCCGGTAGAGAAGCGCCAGACGCTCGCACTGGTGAGACAAGGTGAATCGTTGCAGGATCGTTTGACGCCCCGCAATACCCAACCGGCGCCGCAGCGGCTCATTTTCCAGAAGACTGACCAGAGCGGCCGTGAGTAGCTCGAGGCTGCCGGGAGGAATCAGCAAGCCGTTTGCGTTGTGTTGAATCACCTCTGAAATCCCCTGCTCCCTACACGCAATGACGGGCTTCCCCGTGCACATGGCTTCAAGGTAGACACAGCCCAACCCCTCATAGCTGCTGGGCAAAGCAAACACCATGCAGCGCCGCATTGCCTGGGCGACTTGCCTTCGGTCCATTTGGCCGAGGAAGCGAATCTTTTCCGCGATGCCGGACTTGCGGACAAGATCGTCAAGTCGCCGGCGTTCCGGTCCATGGCCGATGATCTCGCAACAAACTTCAGGAAACCGATGGTGGATAGCGGCGAAGGCTCGCAGTAATAGCTCGTGACCTTTGGTCGGAATCAGGTTGCCGACGCTGAGAATGACTTTGGCGGCACTGGTTCCATCCGCAGGATGGAACATATCAGGATCAACGCCGTTATAGACGACAGAAGCATTCGCACGGGGAGCGCCCTGCATCACCCGCTCACGAACTTTCTCACTGATGCAGATGACGGGTTGTGCCGCCTCATATACCCTTCGGGAGAGTTGGGCCGAGCAGTCCCCGAGATAGCCAGGGACTTGGTTGGTCGAGAACGCGTCCAGGCCATGTACCGTGACTACAAAAGGAACGCCTAACTTCCGGCTGGCAAGATACGCGGCTTGTCCGCATGGCAGAGCGCTATGAGCGTGGAGCACGTGCACCGGATCACGTTGATGTAGACGGCGCAGCTTCGACCAAACTCTTGCGAATAGACCGGTTCCCGCAACAGGCAGCCCGAGACGTCCCGGCAGCGAGGGGTAACCAATCCAGTCTGCAATCGGCGGAATGTTCGTTGGCTGCGGGCGTGTTCGGTAAAACGGCTCGACTGCAATGACCGTGTTGCGTACTCCGCATGCATGGAGATGGTTCAGCGGTTCGGCCACAAAGGAACCGCGCGCGCTATCTTTCCCGCTAGGATAAAAGGGAGTTAACGTCAACACGTGCAGCGGTGATACCAACGCGCCGAGTGCTTCCTCCGAAATGGGCAGAGTAGCAATCATGCAACATGACCATTTGCTTTCGCCGTGGTGAGGCTCACAAAAACCTCTTCCCACTGACGTGTGATGAAGTCCCAATCAAACCGCTCGCTGAGCTTGCGTCCGCTGCCTCCAAAAAGACGGCGAAGTTCTTTGTCGGCCAGCAATTGGTTGAGCCGGAAAAAGAGCTCTTCGCCGGGACCCACGACAAAACCAGTCTTGCCATCCACAACCGTTTCAGGCCGATAGTGGCTGCTTGCAATCACTGGTAGGCCGCAAGCGGCCGCCTCGAGTATGACCTTAGGCGAACCCTCCCAAGTGGACGGGAAGAGAAACACATCAGACTGCCGGTACTGCTCCCTCACTGCTTGCGGCGTAAGCGACCCGAGGAGCTGAACATTTTCAAGATTTTCTTTCTGCACTCGATCGCGCAACTCGCCGGCCATGATGCCATCGCCGACGAGAATGAAATCGGCATGCCGAAACCGAATTGCAGCGTCCAGCAAGAGCTGTGGCTGTTTGAAAGGCCGCAATGACCCGACAAAAAGCACGCGCAGCCGAGGATTGGGCGCACGGTCCGCAGCAGGCGAGAAGAACGCAGTGTCGACTCCGGTGGGAATTACCGAGCTAGGCAGCCCATATTCGCTCTCCAAACTCTTTTGCACTGCATGCGAGTTACTGAAGAGGCAATCACAGCGCAGGACCGTCTGCTCCCATAGGCGGACTGCCTCCGGCGTGATGGTCGGCTCATTACGCAAATCGGAACGAGATTCGATGGTTCCAATTGCGACCTTATCGTCGTAGTGCACTTCCCGCAGTCGCAGATACCATTTGCTGGCGGGAGAAGCTTTCAGATAGAAGATGATGTCCTGCTGCCCGGCAATGAATTCCTTGAGAATGCCGACTGTCTGTCGGGTTTTCCCCAGTCGGATCAATCCAGTATTCGGACGTTGCGCTATCCGTTCATCTGCGGCGGAAACGTAAAACATGGTGACGTGAAATCGGTCTGGATCCAGGCGGCGCACGATTTCGCGAGCGTTGGTCATCTGCGCATTCGAAAGACCGGCATCGGCGAAGCTGTCGACCAAAACACGACAGGGTCTCATGCGCGCGTTGCTCCGGGACGGAGTTCCGTGGTCATGCTGAAACAGAAATCTTTTCGGGTGAGTCGGCTAATTTTAGCCGAAGATCGCGCACAACAGAGGCAAGCCGGCTGTGGACATCCCGTAACTTCAGTGAGTCCGCCACGTGCGCACGTGCCTGCCGCAGCAGACGCCGTCGGACCGTTTTCTCAGCATTGGGGGGCAACGGGCTAAGCTCGCCCGGGTCAGCCTCCAAGTCGAACAATTGTTCCGAGCCACACGAGAAATCCAGTACGAGCTTGTAACGGCTCTCGCGAATTGCCAGAATCCGTGCCCCCAGGCGGTCCTGATGACGCAAGGGGTTCGTGCACCCGGCAACGCACTCGCTGATCACCGCTTCGCAAGCATCAGTTCCCCTCGACTGACGCCAACAACTCCGACCTCGAAACGCTTTCGGAACCCGCTGACCGACAATCTCGAGAAGAGTTGGAGCGAGATGCAGCAGGCTGGTCGGCTCAGGGTTGCGCACGCCCGCATTTTGCCCGCTGACGCGCACCAGCAGAGGCACGTGAATCAATTCTTCGCTGAGCTTGCAGGGAGCGTGATAGCGGCCTCCATGCTCCAGAAACTCCTCTCCGTGATCAGCTGTAAGAGTAAGCACGCAGCTGTCCCATGCGCCGGCCTTATTCAGCGTTTGCATCAGACGACAGACTTGAGTATCAACCCATCGAATCGCCGTGTCGTACAACGCGACCACTTGCTCCCGTCGCTGACGCAAAGAATTCACCCCGAGCTCGCCCCGGTTCCAGTACGAGTTCAGATACCGCGCCCTTTCCGCAGAACAGCTATTGCCCATCAATTCAAGTGCCAGTGCCGGCGGATAGTAGGGCGAGTGTGGGTCCATAAGGTGCAGCCACAGGAAAAAGGGTCTGCTTCCGTTTTCTGCCAACCAAGCGGCCGCGTGATCCACAATAACGTCCGCTGCGGGAAAACGGCGCAACGCATCCAGAGAAGACGCGGGCGCTTTGCTTTGACAATAACGGAAGTAGAGTTCGTCATAGACATGCCCCAGGGGCCCAAGCTGATGGGAAACATCCGCAAGTTTGTGGTTCCAGCGTGTGCGTAGGCCGCCGTTCTGAGAAGAATCCGCAGCGAAGGTTGTTTCTTGGTCCAGAAAATCGCGAAAGACGTCGAAACCAGCGTGATATCCGAAACTGCGTGTCAGGTAGGGATTGCCCGCGACGAACGCGGCAGTAGCATAGCCCGCATCCCGCAGGACGCTTGCTAGCGTAGGCTCGCTCGGCGCAAGGCCGATGATGTCCCGCCCAAGCGCAAGTGGATATCGCGACGCCATGATTGCCGGAAAAGAAAAATAGGTAGGCGCTCCTGCCACAAACGCATTGCTGAAGACCGTCGATAGGGCAGCAAGGGAATCGAGGAACGGCGTGGTTGCCTTCGTATAACCCAGGAACCCGACGTGGTCAGCCCGCAAACAATCCACGGTGACGAGAACCAGAGATCGCGGGGCCATCTATTTCGCCTCCACAGCAAGAGAGCATGATCTGTCTGTTTCGCGTTGCTTGACGGACACGGCGACATTTCCGTAACCCGCCGTGAATGTTCCACGCGTGACGATCTTACGGATATCTTCGTCATGCACGTACAACAAAGCTGGGTATTTCGCCTCCAGCGCGGAAAGAAGCTCATCGAAGGCATGCAATGTGGAGTCGCGGAAGTTCTTCAGCGAGGAATGGAAATTGATGGAATGTATTGAAATTACCGCGGGAATGGCGCGGTCAAAGCAATTGCCGGCGAGCTGAAGATATTTTTCGACTGGCAAGTCGCGCTGCGAGGGCTCGAAATCAATGGTGCGATGCAGTTGCAGGATTTCGAACTCATCAAAATGCGGCGGCAACGGAGCCCCGCTACCATTCTGGACGACGCGAATTCCCCACTTGGCCCAGGCAGCGTGAGTATCCCGGTTCGCGCGATAGCCTGGAGCGCACGCCGAGGTCGGAAAAGTAGAGAACAGCTTGGCAAAATTTTCGGCCGCAAGGCGAATGAGATTTTGTTGTTCTTCTCTCGTTAGGAAGCCTGCCTTGGGCTTCTCTGGGTTGTTATATTCGTAACCTATCCACGGCATGCGCCAATAGATGTAGGGCGTTTCCGCTTCCCAAAAAGTGCGCAAGAGCGATGCCCGCTCCGTATTCTCCGAGAGAGCGTTCTCCGCGGCGATCCGGCAAAAGTGTGTCAGACCATGCAGCGCGGGATAAAAGACACCGGCGCTGACTCCGTGCCGATACGCTTCCAACAGCCCGGGCCGTTTCCAGTTTCCCGGAAGTCCTTTACGCAGAGACAGCAAATGGATTTCGCGAAAATCACTCTCGACCGTCTTCCGGAAATCAATATTCGCGGTTACAAAATTCATCACCAGACACGGCGGCCGGCCGGTGGAGTCATGATGCCCCTTAAGCATCTCCTGGAGGGCGCCTAGATCCTCCGCAGTTTCGAGTGTGTAGAAATCATAGGGATGCTGTCCTAATTGAATACCCTTGCCACGCAGAAGCTCATAACCTTCTTTGTCGCACACGCCGACTCGCCCCCAGTCGTCGCTTTGAAGGACGACCAACGGGCGATCCAAGGAAAAACCGCGAGGCTGAGATGGCCTGCGGCTTGCGCTGAACAGATCGCGTGCGAAATTGTACGCAGCACCCATAACCGAACTTGAAATTGAAAGTACAGGAAGGGGCTCCCTGGGCCAATAAGGAGTACCGAATCCAGCAACAGCGCCCGGGGCGAGGCATTCGAAGCTGGCGTTCCCAATACCAAGGGAACCTTGGGTTGCTGGAACTCAGAATAGTTCCTGCAAAGTAAACGGTCTTCTAAAGGTAGCCTAGATCTCTTAGCCGATTCTCGATGGTGCGCTGTTCGGCTTCATCCATCCTCGCCGGGTCATCGCGCAGAAGCTCCTCGAGTACAAACGTGACAAGTTGCTCGATATTTTCAAGTTGTGATCCGAAGCGTTGCTCGATTCGGTCGCACAATTCATCCGAAAGTTGAATCTGCCGCGAAGAAGTCATCCTCCGCTCGCCTCCGCTGATGCCGCATACGTGCGATTGCCTATTGCCTGTTCTCCAATCGCTCTGGCGCCTGCAAGCATCTCGTGGAGATCTTCTATGCTGATGTTTCCCACCAGCCTTTCGCGAATTTCTTGAGGGACGCTATAGTTTTGGAGAAGCTGCGGAATATCTGCGATACGGGCGGGAGAATCGATCACCCGCCCGACCCCAAATCGTTCAAATTGGCGCATGTAGCCGTTGTAAGGATTCCGCATCCAGCCGAGCAGGAATACCGGTATTGAACGCAACGTGCACTCGAGGGCCATCGTGGACTCGACTGTCACCGCGCAGTGGACTCTCTGCCATTGCTCGGGGGAAAGCGGGCCGGAAAGTATCGCGCTCTGTTCGCGCTCCAGTGCAGGCAGCAATTGCTTGATCAGGCTGCGAAAGTATTTTGGTGTTTCAAACGGATGCAGTTTCAGGATGAGCTTCCATCCGCGTTGATGCGCTAAAGACGACAACCGGGGCAGCAGGTCGCCATACACGTCGCGGCGGCGCCAGAAAGCCGCATCGTAGGGCTCAGAGAAGAAAACCAGCCAGTCTCGTGACGGCTCGGACCATTCAACGCCTTTCGGAGCATTCTCCAAAGCAGGAGGAGCAATAACGATATGCTCGCGGTCTACCTTACAGACGCGCGATAAATAGTCCAATTCCATCTCTCCCTTTGCCAGATAGCAATCGGCATATTGCTGTTTAAAAGCCATGCGAAAATCCAGGGCTCCATGATGACAGGCAAAGGCTGGAATGCCTCGTAGGCGGCTAAGGATGAGTGGAATACGAGTGTAAGGATTGCTGTTGTCGGCGCACAGACACGAAGTTACCATCTCCGAATTGAATACTCTGTTCCACGCATCACGCACAATGACGCCCCATCGGATAAGCCGCGGCACTTCATCGAATATGCCAGTGTCATCGGCTAAACGGAATTCCGGGGCCGCTGCAGCGAGAAACACGCGGGTGCGCTGCCAATCGCCCAGTAACGAACGAATTTCCAAATCCTCTGGAGCCGCAAAGAAAAAATCGAGGCTTACCATCCGGACATTCTCCGGAAGAACCCTAACAACTCCGCTGTTCCTCGCACAGACTAAGAGGAAGCGCAAATCGGGAAGCATTCGCGCGTATTTCGCGGCGGTCCGTGACACGTTGACGTAGGCAGTGGGCACGAGCACAACCGGATGGTCGGAACTAGCTACGGGCCGGGCAAGCCATCGCCTTAAGGTATGTTCGAGATCGAGTTTGTCGGCGGCAACCTGGGTCACTTGCTTCAGATCCAGCCTTGAGAGCGAGCTCCCGTAGTGGCGGGCTTGATGCAGAAGCGTCCTCACCCTGCTGCCACTCCGATTCACCACCGTGGTGATAGTCAACAGCCCCAGTGCTCGCGATAAAGTGTGGGGACGGCTGGTGTGAACCTCAACGCCATCGGGAAGTGTTGCGGCGAACCTCGACAGTAATGCGAGTTCCTGCAACTTCTCCGCGATCATGAGCGAAACAACATCCCACCAGTCGATGCCGAATCGGTCAATCACTCGGCCGAGACCCAGTTCCAGCAATCGCCGTAAGTCATACAGATCATCCGTCCCACGAGCAAAGTCAAACAGGCTCATGACCCGGCAGTGCGCTGCCCGGCTCCACTCCATGTATGACGATGCCGGCGCGCGCGCCAGATCGATTACCAAGTCCCATGGTTCACCAGCGAAGCGGCTGAATTCGTCCTCGTGATGAAGGAGAAGAATTCTCATGAATACTTTGCCTGCCAGAATTTTCCCTGAAGTCGTCCCATGAGCGCGCGTCGGATGAGGCGATCATCAGCATCAAGTCCGCAGAGGGCTGCGGTTCCTAGAAAAGTCAGATAGCTCAGGGTCAAGACAATAACCAGCCATTTCGGTCCAGCTGTTGGAAGGGCAACTCGTATGGCAAAAGCGATAGCAGAACTCGCCAGCACTGGCGGAGCCAAGCCCAAGTAGCCGCGATTGTAGGGGGAAAGGCGGAGCGATCGACGCACTTCGATCAGGCTCATCAGATTCGCCATGACCGTAGTCGCGGCTGCTGCAACCGCTGCTCCCGTAATTCCCCATCGTGGAACTAGTACAAAATTCAATAGCAGCATGAGAACAGCACAAACCGTTTGCACCCGCACAAGGCGGTGCTGCTGACCAGACATCAACAACAGATAGCCGACTGATCCGACCCCGCAATTCACCAGTTGAGCGGCCGTGCCAATCACCAGGATCGGCCAGCCCGGCTCGAATGCTTGTCCGAACATTCCCATCAGAGGCTTCGCAAAAAGAATGACACTGATGGCGAGGGGCAGGGTCAGGCCCAGAACCCATTTCGTCAGAGTCTGGAACAGCCGCTGGAGCAGTTCGCGCTCACCGCGTGCGTGCAGATCGGCAATCACCGGAGAAAAAATCTGGTTCACCGACTGCAGGAGAATGGGTATGAATGTGACCAGAGCGGCTGATACGGCATAAATTCCGACCGAGCGGACGTTCAGATAGAAACCAATCAGCACTTTGTCGCCCTGTGACATCACGAATTCCAGAAAGCCCATTCCGAATGCCGCAGCCGAGAACGAGATCACCTCCGGCTCGAGCCGCGCCAGACCAGAAACATTCGCAAATGCTTCGCGCGGCGTAAGCTTCCAGACGTTAACAACGAGCAGCACAAAGACAATCGCCGCACTAGCTACCTGGGCAAAGACGTATCCCCACAAGCCGGTCCCGAGCGTCACTAGCAAAACCGTGATTCCGATGGAAACCGGGCTGCAGATGAAATTCGTGATGACCGTTCTGCGGATTATGTCTTTGTAACCAGCCAAAACCTGCCCAAGGAAACTGTTCAATCCGCCCAACAGCATGATCGCAGCTAACAGTCCCATGTAGGGCACCAAGTCCGAAGTGTGATAAAAGCGCATGGCGATTGCTGGCCCGATCAGCAACATCAGAGTTGCCAGCGCAAGGTTCAGGACTAATAGCAGAAATGTCGAAGAAATCAGGAATGCGCCGAGTCGCTGTAGCTTGCCGGTAGCCGAATATGTGGCAACGAAACGCACCGCCGCTTGCGGGAGGCCCAACGCGTTGAAAACCCCGACAAATCCTACGATCGTGATGCCTAAAGTGTAGATCCCGAGCGCTTCCGCTCCAAGTACCCGGGCCAGGTAAATCTTGAAAACGTAGCCAGCAGCCGCGGTGAAAATAGTACCGAGAAAGGATATGGAAGAGTGGCGCGAGACATGGCTGATTTGTTCGCGGAATTGGCGAGTCTGCGCGGATGAACGACGCGGCATCGCTTCCCTTGGCGTGCCGACGATTGCCTCTGTCATGGCTGGAGTGGCGCTCATTGCACGTGCGCTTTCGACCGATGAAGCTTGGCCACTCCACTCGCCCCGTGGTCCCGCACAAGAGCACGAATGTACCGGATTCCGCTTTCCACTCGGGGAACGGTCTTGATCATTGCGGCCGTGTAGTAGCGTGCAGCATACTTGGAACTGGCGAGCGCGGACCGAGTCAGCTCAACGTGGATCGTCTGCCTGCCCGTGTTGGCAAACCGCTCCTTGTATTCCTCGGCACCTAGTCCAAGGTCGACCAAATCAATCTCGGGACTGTCACATGCTTCCTCGATAATCCTGGAGAGAAGACATAGGCCGGGAGAAAACTGTTGCAGCCTGTGATCGAAAGTCGGCTGATAGTAGAACCAGGAACCGGCAAACTGAAATCCGTAATTCCAGGCGACGACGCGGTCACCGACCTTCATACACGAGAGCTTCAGCCATCCCTCACTGGCTAACGACTCCGCAAGATAGGCAAGAAAGATGCGCCGTTCGGGATTCGCGAGATTGCTGGTGCGTCCAGTTGCGTGGAAGCGTGCCAGGTGCATCTCCGCAAAATCGGGCAGTAGCGGTTGAATTGAAGACCAAGACTTGAGATGGAGAAATGTGACCGGCCCTTTTTTGCCAAGCGAATTGAGCGAGTAGCGTAAAGCCTTTTTCCTGTCGAGCGAACGTTTGAGAGCTTCTCGGTCCGCGGGCAACCCGAGCCGGACTTGAGCACAGTGATACGCCGAACGCGAGAACTGGCGGTATCCATGCTCCCGCGTGTGGAATCTTAGCGACAGAACCGTCGCTGAATCTGCGGGCAAATTAGCCAGCGTGATTGCCGGCAGCCCCGCACTCCGAAGTTCTGAGAAAACTTTGGCAACAAACTCTGCTCTCCGGTTCGGAACCGAGATCAAGTCGCAATAATCAGCAGTAGTGCTGGCCATGAAGAACGCGTTTGTCTGCGACAGATCAGTCGCCAGTGCAGCTACACCAATCAGAACATTTCCTTCATAGCCGAGGATGAGCAGGGGCCTCAACATACGACTGTAAGCGCGGCTGACGGCAGTGGCCCAGCCATACGTGTCGAAGACCTGAGGCAATTCTTTCCGCAAGGCGAGTTCATTCCACTGGCGGCGCAGAATCTGGTCATCAGGAATTTCTGTCTGGACAGTTATCCGCAAAGACTCTCCTCGCTCGCCCTTCGGATCTTGGAGAACGCATAACCCGAGGCTAATTCCGGCCGTTTGTAGACCTGCAGATTGGCGACCGCGATCATGCGCTTGCTCCATAGAGGGAGGCGAACTCCCTCTTCTTATTCAGAAACATTTGGCGCAGGTTCCGGTAAAAACCAGACAAGTGTGCCTCGAACTCCGCGAGTTTCATGTCGTGTCCTACATGCACTCGCGGGATGGCAAAGCGTGGCATCTCGGCGCCAAAACCACCGCCAACGCTGACGAAGGCGCACGCATAACCGGCCTGTTCCGCCATTTGTATTTCACGTTCGCCCACTGAGTCCGCATCTCCGAATGGATAAGCCAACGCCCAGAGTGGTTGTCCCAGTGCGCGCTCGAGCGCATTCCGGGATTGAAAAACTTCGTGCAGGGCCAAATCGTCCGGAAGTTGAGAGAGCACCGGATGCGAGTCCGTGTGGGCGCCAATTGTCATGCCAGCTCGCAGCAACTGCTGCAACTCTTCGCGATTAAGGATGAAGAAGCGGCTACGCAGGCCCTCATCAGACGAATACTGAATGTCCCAGTCTTCGGGCAAGCACAATCGCAGTCTCAGATCATTCAACTTCGCGCGGCGGGTGCTTGCGTCCACTTGCGAAAGTTTGAGCAGCAGACCCGACCACAGCACCCGTTTCTGTTCACTTCCAATCAGACTGCATTTTGGCATTCCCGGCAGTTCAAGTTGCGCTCTGTTCGAACGCAAGAGCATGAGATAGAGTTCTTCGTGCCAGAGCATCGAACGCAAGCAATCCAGCGAAGCCCCGGTCACGCAGAAAAGACATTTCATGTCGAATTCGGCAAGAACAGGGAGCATTTCCGTGAGCGTGTTTCTTAGTCCGTCGTCGCAGGTCAACAGCACCGATCGCAGCGGCAAATCCTCGTTGGATTGCAGAGAGCGAAAGAACTGCTCCGGAGCAATCACGTTGTAATTTGCCTTCAAGAACTGCAACTGCTCGCGAAACGCCAGTGACGTCACCAAGCTGCCATCCAAGTCAGGATCAATAATCCCGTAACCTGGGGGCAATACGCCGTGGTACGTCACCACAGCAAGGCCGGCACGCAGAGAACGCCGAAGAAATCCGGACTTTGACAAACCGGGATACACCACGCGCTTCAGCAACGGACTGATCAATCTCATCCGATTTACCTTCTCACGCCCACAACAGCGATTCGCTCGTACATTTCGAGCAGACGCGGGAAGTTGCGATCCCAGTCCGCCCGCTTTGCTACCACGCGCTGGTTAGAGCGCGAAATTGATTTCCTCTCTTCCAGGGTAAGCGAGGGAACACGAAGAAGTTTCTGTGTAAGCGCTCGTGGCGAGTCAATCTCTGTCAGCCAACCGTTGTCTCCTTCCATTACCCACTCGCGGTTAGAAGGGATATCAGTGACAATGACTGGCAACCCGGTGGCCATCGCCTCCAGCAATGAGATGGATGTGCCGTCCGACTTCGCGCAACTGACGTAGGCGTTCGCAGCGCGAAACCAAGCTGGCAGATCCTGAGATCGCACCCTTCCCACCAGGCATACAACCTGCTGCAGGCCATTGTTTCGGACGAACGCCTGCATCCACTCTGATTGAGACCCGCTCCCCAGCAATAGAAGGCGCAGAGAGGGATTGCGGCGGTGGGCGTCGCGAAAGCCCTGAAGCAGCACCTCTATGCCGTACAGCGTCTCCCAGGCACGGGTGCAGATGAAGACTGTCATCCCAGGCTCACGGGTAAACACCTCTTCTGACGGAAGCGCGCCCTGTGGAGAAAAGACGCTCCCCGGAATGCCCCAGGGAAATTGCACGATCTGATCATCACGGAGGGCAGCAAATTCGATTGCCTTTTTGCGTACCGAATTGCAGTCGCAAAAGAAAGCGTCCGCGGCGCGCAGCGTTTTCTCTGTGGCATGTCTCCAATCAGGGCCGCGATCCGCATAGAGCAGCACATCCGAGCCCCACGACATCAACAGCAGGGGATGAAAACCTGAAAGCGCAGCCAGATAACCACAGGTCTGCACCGGCCCGGCGTGCACCAGGTCTGGTTGCAGTTGGCTCAGTAGAGACTTCAATTCTGGCAATAACGATTGAACGTTCTGAGGCGATGCACTCGGCGGTCCATGCTCGAAGTTGACCGTGTGCACACTCGTGGGAAGCGGCCTCGAAGTGAAGGAATTGCTGATGTCACAAAAGAACACCTCGTGCCCGGCGCTGGCCAACTTCGTAAGAAAGCGCCAGTTGTGTTCAGAATTGTTGTCCGACAGATACAGAATTCGCATCAGTGCCCTCGGGTTCAGCGAGTGCCGTCCACTTCAGGGACTCACCAGACGGAATGTCGCGAGCGAGACGCTTTCCCACAACTTTCGGCAGATCGAAAGGCGCAATGCCATCCAGCGGGGCTGGACGCAGCGCCTCCAGCATGTCGGGCGCCAGCACCATTCCACTCTTCAAATTTCGAGCTGCGCGCAAACAACGTCGCTGCACCACCACGGTATCCCTTTCATTGTCGGCGACCCGCTTTGCAGGGCAGCCCAACGCGTACTCCAATTCGCGAGTGCGCTCTACCATGTCGCGCCACGACCCCGGGGTCATGGAGAACGGGTGGTCGGGACCTTCCCGCTGATTGTCGTCCGTAAAATGTTTCTCGATGACTCGCGCACCCAGCGCCACGGCGCCGAGAACGGTTGCATGGCCTGGCGTATGGTCGGAAAGCCCAAGCACTACGGACGGAAATACCGACCGATAGTTCTCGAGAACCCGCAGGTGAATGTGGCGAAAGTTTTCCAGACTGGCAGTGTAATTGGTGTTGCACTGCATGAGCACGAGCTCTGAATGGATCTTGAGAATTTCGCCCACTGCCCGGCGGACCTCTTCGATATCCGAAGCTCCCGTAGCCAGCAGCACCGCCTTTTTCGTCGAAGCCACCTTTCGCAGCATCTCAGGCCACGTGATGTCGCCGGAACCTATCTTGAACATCTCGACATAGGGTTCTAGCATGTCGACAGCTTCAAGATCGTAAGGAGCGGAGAAGTAATCGATGCCGCACGCGTCACATTCCTGTTTGAGAATCGGCGTCCACTCCCAGGGCAGACTCGCCTCGCAATAAACCTGGAACACACTCTTCTTCCACTTCGATTGATGGGAGAGTTGGTGGCCGAGGTTTTGAAATCCCCGTTCGCTTACAATTTTGGCGGCGCGGAAGTTCTGGAATTTTGCGGCGTTTGCCCCAGCTTCGGCACTAAGACGAATGAGCAGCTTCGCACGCTCCAGGTCACCGTCGTGGTTCGCGGAAATATCCGCGATGAAATATGTTGGGAAGTCCTGCCCGACTATCCTGTTCCCCAGTCGGACGGTGCTCATGCCGCTGCTCCACTGACAAAGCTCTTCCACTGCTGCGCCTCGCCGCTGTCCCACAGTTCACGAAACCGCCGAAGACCAGAATCGATGCCAGGCATGGCGCGCCCGAGTGCCGCCTGAATTTTGCCTGTTCTCAAGGATGGATTGGCAGGCCGTTGCGCCTTGAGCCGCGCATGGGCCAGGTGCGCTCGGGTAACCTGCTCCGGTGCGAAGCCAAACGTGCCTGCCAGCCGACGCGCAAAATCGTATTTGCTGATCCTTTCCGGTGCGCCGACATGAAAAACGCCGGCCAATTTCCGGTCCAGCATGTCCAGCAGGACTTCAGCGAGATCGTTGGCTTGAACCGGGGTGAAGAAAACGTCCACAAAGCCGGCCACTTCTCTTCCCTGTCTCAACTCGTTCCACATCCATTCCGCCAGGCACTGCTTCGGCTGCGCATTCCAGCCATAGAGAGTTACGCGGGCCACGATCGCGGATGAATGCCGTCGTAGTACGCCCTCCTCGCCTGCGAGCTTAGAGCGAGCGTACGCATTAACCGGTGCGGGTTCATCGTCTTCGGTATACAAACCTCGCATTCCGTCAAAAACGGAATCGGTGGAGATGTAGACGAATTGCGCGCCCAACGTGAATGCGGCTTCGGCCAAGACAGACGACACTTCGGCATTGATCCGCATCGCCTCGTGCGGATGCTCTTCACACCAGTCCACATTGGTGGCGGCGGCACAATGGATGATTGCGTTGGGGCGTGTTGTGCGAAGAAATTCGCGAACCGCCGCGTGATCGGCCAGGTCGAACGAGAGGCTAACCGCGCCAGGAATGCGCACCAATTGACGATGACTGAGGGCAACGACGTCGCGGTTGCGTTCTCGAGCGGCAAGCACGACCGCAAAACCGAGCAGCCCGCTCGCGCCGGTCACGACCAGCTTGTCCAGATTCGCCACCGTGATTCGTGTCTCACCCTTCTTGCAGCGCCTTCTGCAAGACGCTGCTGTTGATCTCGACTAATTCCGGCTCCTGTTCCAGTAAAGTGAGCACATCGGTCCAGGAAAAACTATCGTCGTTGTCTAACCGTTCATACACCGCACCTAGAAACGCCAAGTCTTCCGGGGTGTCGAGAGTCCAGCGATAGCCGCTGTAGTCGGTGTCTCCGGCTACGGAAAGCAGTTTGAACTGTCCGGGATTTTCGTAAATGTAGGGAGTGACATGAGCCCGCTGATATGGCGCTCGCGCTCGTTCCCACGCACCAGCCAGGGCCTCAAAGGTCATCACCTCAGTATCCAGGCCGCGGGGATACGTCCTGTGCCCCGCATTACTGGCGTAATCTGGCTGGCTATCGAGAAATGCGCGAATCGTCTTATCTGTGATCTCGGGCTCAATCAACGGACAGTCGGAAGTGATACGAATGACAGCATCCGCCCGCACTCCACGCGCAGCTCGGTAGTAACGATCTAAGACATCTTCTTCAGAGCCACGAAAGCAGTCCACCGAAAGGCGCCGGCACTCGCGAATAATGACCTCGTCTTGCGCTGCGGTTGTCGTCGCAATGATCACTTCTCCCGTAAGTTGGGCTCGACGCACACGCCGCACCACGCACGACAGCACCGTGTCTCCGCCGAGATTCCGCATCACCTTCCCCGGAAGGCGAGTGCTCCCCATTCGTGCCTGAATAATGGTGACAATATTCATCGTTCCGCTCTCAAGTGCCTATGCCTATGCCCCGGCGGTTTTTCGTTCGACTAATTGAAGTCTTTCCGTCCGTGCCGTTCCCTCCGCCACCAGTTCGTCCAATTCTGACGCGCTTATCCAGCGTGGATTGGAGTCGCTGGTATAGCGGAACCCGTCCGGCAGACCCGTTGCGCTCTTCCAGTTTTCGCGTTTCCACCACGGATGCGCCGGCTGGATCACGTACATGTCGGGAAGTTCCAAGGTATTTCTCGCTTCGTCTTCCGACACCAGCACCTCGTGCAGTTTCTCGCCCGACCGTATGCCGATGTACTCCACCTCGCAGCCGGGAGCTATAGCCTCCGCGAGCGCGTTGAGCGTCATGCTGGGAATTTTTGGGACGAAGATTTCGCCGCCATGCATCTGCTCAATGCAACGCAGCACGAATCTCACCCCGTGCTCCAGAGTCATCCAGAAGCGACTCATGCGCGGATCGGTGATCGTGATCTTGCCGCGCTTGCGCTGCTCCATGAAGACCGGGATCACGCTGCCGCGGCTTCCCACTACATTGCCGTAGCGCGCACAGCTGAAGCGCGTATCCTGCGCGCCAGCGTAGGCGTTGGCTTGTACAAACATTTTCTCGGCGCACAGCTTGGTCGCCCCGTAAAGGTTGATCGGGTTGACAGCTTTGTCAGTGCTCAGCGCGAGAATGCGGTGGACGCCTTGATTGATAGCCGCATCGATCACATTACGGCCGCCCATGATGTTGGTCTGGATGGCTTCAAACGGGTTGTATTCGCAGGCCGGCACCTGCTTGAGCGCCGCCGCGTGCACCACCACCGTCACACCGGAAAATGCGCGCTCCAATCGCTGCGGGTCACGCACATCGCCGATGAAATAACGCAGACAGGGAGCATCGAATCCCGCGGCCCGCATGTCGTGCTGCTTCAACTCGTCGCGGCTGAAGATGACCAACTTGCAGGGGTGATACTCGCGCAACATGATCTCGACAAATTTTCTGCCGAACGATCCCGTGCCGCCTGTAACCAGCACCACCTGTTCCGACCAGTTCATCTTATGCATGCCCTCGCGTGACTGCATACCCGCGTGCACGTAGGCGTCTTTCCTGTGTAGTGCAAAAACAAATCCAATTTTCCACTGGGAGCGGTAACCAGCCGTAGTATAGCCAACATGTCCGTGAATCTTGCTGATTCAGAACATAGTTAGACAACCAGGAACCAGCGGAGGCAATGCCGGATTCTCTTTTCATTTGCGATGCTGGAAGCTGCCGTAATCGCAAACTGCAACTCCGTTGAACACCGCCGTGGGTGCTTTGTGTCTTTTGTCGCGGGCATGGTGGCGTGTTTGAAGCAGTGAGTTTGCTTGCAAGGAGCGCAGATGGATGCAGGGTCTCTGATCCCGGCCAGCGGAGCGATCCGTGAACTTCAACCTGCATATCCCATCGACGTTAGCCGACAGACAGCCTTCAACGCGTATCCCCTGTTGCCGACTCAAGACTCCATTTTGCGGGAATACCTGCGCGTCCTGATTAAGAGAAAGTGGGTCGTCGTCTCCAGCCTGGCGTTGATTTTTTCGGTGGTCGCGATCGCCACGTTGCGCAGCACGCGAATTTATCGGGCCTCAGGCAGCATTGCCATCAACAAAGTCGATCCTGCCATGATGAACATTGGGAACACCGCGAATGGAGGTGCCGAATATTATTACGACCCCACCGATCTTGATACCGAAGTGAGCATTCTGAGAAGCGACCTGCTCGCCTTGCAAGTCATTAAGGCCTTGAACCTGGACAAGCGTCCCGAATTTGGTGGCAGCGGGAACACTTCTAACTCGGATCTTGCGCTGACCACGGATGAGTTACAACCAGATTCGTCGCGGGCTTCGGGGCTGCTTGGCGCTTTCAAGGGCATCCTCCACGTGGCACTGCGATATAACACGCGCATTATCGACGTCAGCTATGAGAGCCCAGACAAGGAACTTGCCGCGCGCGTCGTCAACACGCTGATCAATACCTACATCGAGCAGAACTTCAAAACCCGCTTCGAATCGACCATGCAAACGTCCGACTGGCTGCAGAAGCAGCTTACGGACCTGCAGATGAAGGTGGAAACCTCGCAGGAGAAGCTGGTCAAGTATCAGAAGCAACATTCCATCCTCGGTATCGACGAAAAGCAGAACATCATCACTCAGAAACTGGACGAACTGAACAAGGAGCTGACCGCGGCGGAATCACAGCGGATGGAAAAGCAATCCGTATATCAACTGGTGCAAGCGGGAGATGCGGATACCGCCGCCGCCGCCGCAACGACCGCGGATAGCACAGCCGGTTCTTCCACAAACGCTTCCTCGCTGCTCGAGAAATTGCGCGAGCAACAGGCCGACCTCAAGATCCAGGTAGCGCAGCTTGGCACGCAGTTCGGGCCTGCCTATCCGAAACTAGCGCAACTGAACAATCAATTGAAAGAGATCAATGCGCAGATCCAGGCGGAGATGAAGAAGGTCGTCTCCCGCGTGCGTGGCAGTTACCTGACGGCCATGGAACGCGAAACCCTGCTGCGCAATGCCATGGACAAGCAGAAGCAAGAAGCCAATCAGTTGAACGAGAGTGCCATCGAGTACTCCATCCTAAAACGCGATCTGGACACGAACCGTACGTTGTATGAAGGCCTCCTGCAGAAACTGAAAGAAGCCGGGGTGACCGCTGGCCTGCGTTCAAACAACATCCGGCCGGTGGATATAGCCCGCGTTCCCAATTCGCCGATCGAACCGAACGTGCCGCGCAACCTGGCTTTCGCGCTGGTATTGGGTCTGACCACCGGAGTCGGCTTGGCATTTCTGCTGGAAGGCATCGATAACACGGTCCGAACGCCGGAGCAGGCCCAGGCCATCTCGTCGCTGCCGTCTCTCGGCATGATTCCCCTTGGCTCAAAAACTGGAGCGGAGCTGGTGTCACGTCAACGGCTATCGGTTGCGTCCAGCAAAGAAGTTGTGGAACTGGTCACACAATCGCGGCCGCAATCGCAGATGGCCGAATCGTACCGCGCGCTGCGTACGTCCCTGCTGCTGACCTCGCTGGGCGCTCCGCCAAAAGTGATTCTGGTCACCAGCGCGCTTCCACAGGAAGGCAAGACCACTACCAGCATCAACACGGCGATTGTCTTGGCGCAAAAAGGAACTCGCGTGCTGCTGATCGACGCGGACTTGCGCCGTCCCAGCATTCACAAGACGCTCGGCATGGGCCCGCGCACCGGATTGAGCAATGTGCTTACCGGAAACGCCAGCCTGCAGCAAGCCATTGTGCGCTCACCGTTACTCCCGGCCCTATTTGTACTTCCGGCAGGAACTCCACCGCCCAATCCCGCAGAACTGTTGGCTTCGGCGGAGATGAAAAGCGCCGTTGCAGAACTGCGCGATCAGTACGACCACATCGTCATCGATACTCCCCCGACTCTGTCGGTCACCGACGCGGTAGTAATGTCCACGCGTGCTGATGCCGTGGTGCTCGTGATTCGCTCTGGGCAAACCACCAAGCAAGCTCTCCGGCGCGCACGCGATCTGCTGATGCAGGTGAACGCTCGCATCTCGGGGGTTTTGCTGAACGCGGTCGATCTCAGTTCTCCTGACTATTATTACTACTACGAGTATCAGGGAAAGTATGGACATGGCTACTACCGCGAAGAAGGCTTGATCGAGGACGAGAAACCTGCTTCAGAGGTTACGTCGAGCGGAGCATAGCCGAAGTCTGGCTATGTGGCACATAGAGGCATGCAGATCGCGCTCTCCAACCGCGCCAGCAAGATCGCCGTGCTGGGGACAGTCTTTCTCATCACCATCCTTTACCTTGCGTCCGTCAGCGCGGAATTCCTCGCGTCGCGTCTGGCGGAAAGACCCCAGTTGTCGAGCTTGCAGCACGCAGTCAAACTGCAGCCCGGCAATGCCGATTACCGCGACCGCGTGGGACGATATTTCTTCCTGGTAGAGAGGTCACCCGCCGCCGCAATCGAGGCCTACCAAGCTGCAGTCGCGCTCGGTCCTCATGCGGCGCGATACTGGTTCGATCTGGCAGCGGCGTACCAGGCGTTGGGCGATAGTGGTGAACAGAGGAATGCGCTGGAGCGCGCCATCGTTGTCGATCCCAAGCATCCCGACGCCGCATGGGAAGCCGCAAATCTCTATTTGGTACAAGGCGAAACTGAGAAGGCGCTGCGGGAGTTTGGCATAGTTCTCCAAAGCAATCCTTCCCTCTCCACCGCGGCCCTGGAACTCTGCCGGCATGTCGCTGACGTAAGCACCATCTTGAAAGACATCATGCCGGATGCGCCCCAGCCCTATTACGCACTGCTCGACATTCTGATGAAGAACAATGAGCGCGAGGATGCGGCGAAAGTGTGGGCACAACTGGTCAGCTTGCATCAGCCGATTGCAAAGGTTCACATTTTCGAATACATCCGCTTCTTGCTCGCTGAGAAAGACGTCGATCAGGCTCGCACGGTATGGGGCCAAGCGACCACTCTCAACGGACAGTCGGCCTACCAGCCGTCGGCCGAGAATTTGATCGTCAACGGAGATTTCAGGCTGGACGTATTGAACGGTGGGTTCGACTGGACCTACCAGAAATCGCCCGAGGTCTCACTGGCGCTCGATCCTACCGAGTCGCACACCGGACATCGCTCCCTGCGAATTATTTTCGATGCGCGCGCGATTGAAGACGCGGGAATCCGGCAACTTGTTCCGGTTGAGCCAAAAACTGCCTACGAATTTTCCGCCCACTTCAAGGCAACTGATATTCAGGGTGCGGGCGGCCCACGGTTTGTGCTGCAGGACGTCTACTCCAACAAAATGTATTTCGCCAGCGACGATCTCAAGGACGCGGACTTCTGGAGTCCGGTGAGCGGTACGTTCACCACCGACGAGAACACGAAACTTCTGGTACTACGGATCCAGCGAGCCCCCCCTGGAATCCCGATCAAAGGGAAACTCTGGATTGACGGAGTACGGCTGCAGGAAAAACAAGAACAAGAACAATAAAAATGACCAGCGCAACCGCAACCTGCGCCGCCCCATCGCCTGCATCGCCGGTGATTCAGCCGTTGCCAGCTTCTCGAGCCGAGTCAATCGTCCTGTATGGCGCTTTCAGTCTGCTCTTGTTCGGGCCGATGGCTTTTGGTGCGGTTGAAGCGTGGTCGATTTTTGTGATGGAGATGGGTGCTGCGGGATTGTTTTTGTTGTGGGCTGTCCAACAAGTGAGATCCGGGGAACTGCACATTACTCCCAATCCGCTGTTTCCACCAATGATGGCATTTGCTGTGCTGGTCTTGTTGCAGATTGTTGCCGGCGTCACCGCCTATCGATTTCAAACTATTTCAGGCTTGCAGCTATGTGGCGCTTACGGGGCGCTCTGCTTTCTAGTCGTTCAATGTCTGCGGCGAACGTCGCAAGTGAAATGGCTGACCATTACGCTTTCCTGCTACGGCTTTGCGCTTGCGGCCTTCGCTCTGGTCCAGGGGATCAGCTCCAACGGAAAACTTTACTGGATGAGAACTCCGGAGTCAGGTGGCTGGATATACGGTCCCTATGTAAACCACAACCACTACGCTGGATTGATGGAGCTCCTGGCACCGATCCCGCTGGTATTTTCATTAACCCATGCCGCTCGTGGTCGACGCAAGTTGCTAGCAACTGTTGCAGCCGCCGTGATGGCCAGCACCATCTTCCTTTCGGGGTCCCGTGGCGGCATGGCGGCCTTCGCGGTTCAAATGGCCGTGCTGGGAATCCTGGCAATCAAGAAACAAAGGGCTACCAAAGCGGTACTGGCAGCGGGGATCTTTCTGGCAATTATGGCCGGCATTCTGGCCTGGTTGGGTGGTGGGGAGTTAACCACGCGGCTCGCCAGCGTTCATCACGAAGCGCGAACCGAGCTGTCCGGTGGCACTCGAATGGATATCGCGCGTGACGGGCTGAAGATGTTTCTCGCGAAACCCGTTTTCGGATGGGGATCGGGTGCCTTCCCCCACGTTTATCCGCAATTTCGCAGCTTCTATACCGATTTCTATGTGAACGAGGCGCACAATGATTACGTCCAGTTGCTGGTGGAAACCGGAGCGGTGGGATTCGCAATCATGCTGTGGCTGGTAGTGACGGTCTTCCGCAAGGCGGGTAAGAAAATCTCGAACTGGGCAGACGAAACTAACGGCGCAGTAGCCCTGGCGGCCACGCTTGGTTGCACCGGAATTCTGGTGCATAGCTTCGTCGATTTCAACTTGCAAATTCCCGCCAACGCCGCGCTGTTTTATGTTTTCTGCACCATCGCCGCAATGGAGCCACGCTTCGGCATCACCCGACGCAGTTTGCGGAAACACACGCTGGTGGCGGAAATGGTTTCAGCGCAATCCGGCTAAACTGTGACCTTTCTCTAAGACCTTCTCGCATGACCCGGTGAACGCCCGGAAGCGGGGCACAACTCTTACTTTCGTCGGCACTCCATCCAGCCGTGCTGGAATCGGCCCGTGCGACTTGCCTTGCTCCACCAGAATCATTACCGCCGCTGTGCCTGGAGTATCTCCCGTAGTCACGCCGACACCAAAGATCGCCGGATCCTTCATCATTGCGCTCGCGTGCTTGGTTTTTGCGCTAACGGCGCGGACGATTTCTTCATTCGCTATTCGCATGGTCGAAGCCGCTGTGAAAGCCTGGCCCGTTGCTCCCTGGCTCGAACCGCCGGTGCACCCGGACACCATGTGTGTAGCTCCACCGACGAATGTCGGCAGCGCTCCGGTCTTCGGATCGGCAAGAGCGGTCAAAACATCGGAAATTGGATTCGCAACCGTGTCAGAGGGACTTCCGGCGTACAACAAACCCACCGGCTGGGCCGTAGTGGCATCCACGATTAACGAGCCGGAATCGCCGGCATTGCTGAAAGTACTGCTGAGTATGTCGATCTGCTGGTCATATTCCACCGTAAATGAGGTGGTCTTCGAGCCGCAAGAGGGCGAGTAGTCGACATCTACTTTCATCTGAAACACACCAATGGTCGAGCAGGTCAGTCCGGTGGTGCGGCCGCTTTTCGCCACTGCCATGCCAACCGTCGGGGTGGCCGTCGTATTCGCCGGTGGGGCTGGCTGTGGAACTCCGTTTACGACGGCGCCTAATTGCAAGATCGAGCCGGTAGTATCAACTTGCCCGCTCACCACCTGAGCAATGGCGGCATCGGCAGGCGCGGTGTAGACAGGTGGCGGCCCGTTGCTGATTTTTGTGCCTTCCAGCATCACGAATTGCGACAGGTTTGCCACCAGATGCCCAGGGGCGCAGTTATTGTCCACGAGTCCAGGTTGAGTAACAGGTTCGCCCACCTTGGCAAGATCGCTGCGCGCCAGCACGTGGTTGTTGCTCAATATATAATTCGTGCCGCTGCGCGCGAGCAGAGCTCCCAGCGTTCCCGAGCAGCAGAATCGTCCCGAAATGTCATCGGAGTTCCCGCCAGTGGTTCCCAGCTTCACCGGCGGATTCTGCGTAGCCTGATTAATACTGGGAGATCCGCTCCCTGAGAGAGTAACTATGGCCGAGGCTGTCTTCGACACATCAGCCTGAGATACCGCAGTCACCGTAACTGATGAAGGCGACGGAACTGTGCCAGGAGCAGTGTAGAGACCAGTGGTATTTACCGTGCCGGTGGTCGAACTTCCACCGGTCACGCTGTTCACCTTCCAAGTAACCGCTAAATTGGAGGATCCGGTGACAGTGGCTGTGAACTGCTGCGTTGCATTTACCGCCAGGCTAACCTGCAATGGCGATATAGAAACCGTGACCGTCGAGGTTTGCGGCTGAGTCCCACCCCCTCCTCCTCCGCAGCCAGGAAGCAAAGTGATTGGCAAAACCAAGGTGGAATACAGCAGAAAACGCCGTAACATGGGCCCTCCAGCTACTCTAAATTTTATCGCAGGAAGGTAGAACGCGGGGTGTCGTGACAAAGAATTGACAGTAAAATGCCTGACCCCGAAGGGGGTATTGCGTATTGAATTCGGAAAGGAGTCTCGGTTAAGACTATGGCTTAGAAGGACTAAGCGGATCGTCGCCCTGGAGTAGAACCCATGTCGTGACCCCGCCGATTGCCGCCAAACCAGAGGCGATTGCGACTGGAGAATCCAGCCAGCCGCCCACTCCGGCGGGCGCAGCCCCGGCGGCTCTTCGCTTCTTTTTCCTGCTGGTGGACTCGCCTCGCGTGGTCTGCTGGCCTTGCGGCAGAGTAGTCGTTTCCGATCCATTGTTGATGGTTACGCCCCCTTTGCGGGCGGCGATTTGAACCGTACCATCGAGGTCCCCCACTTCGAATTCCGTCAACCCATTGGACGCTGGCGTAACCGTGACTTCCCCCGCTCGCGTGCCCATGCCCTTCGAAGTGACCACGCTCACCGTTCCGTGCTCAACCGAAATGGTGTTGCCTTCGAACTTCACCAGCGAATCGGAAAGGATCATTACGTTCGAGCCGGAGGCATTGATGTTGGCCAGCGATTGCCCCTCGGTCTGCACGATATCGCCGGGAAAGATTGCCGAGGAGCGTGGGACCTGGCTGCCGTTCAGCCAAGCCGTGCCTTTCGAATACAACATGGCTGCGCCGGAATCCGCTGCCAACAGCGACAGAGGAAAGATTGCAATCAGAATCCAGCACAACGCGCTGCGTAGTATTGACGCACTCATCCGCCACTCCAATTTCAGAAGCTTGCAAAATGCTAGCTTGCCCGCATGGGAGCGTCAATTGTCTATCTCGTCACAGGAATACGTGTAGGTACCTGCCCACATTGGCTTTAAGCCGCAGCCGGTTATCGCCAGCGATCGATCAGTTCCCACCACACCAGCCGTATCCATTCATCAAAATTTACCTTCGCCCATTGCCGCCGTTGCCACCAGTGCGAGTCGAATTGTTCCGGATCGTACCCAGCGGCAATTCTGAAGTCATAGTTGGGAACTTCCCTCCTGAATACGCTCAATGCCCGCCGGGTGTGATAGTCGGAGCTGACCAGCAGCACTCGTTTTGCATGCAAGGGTTCCAGACAGACGGCCACATCGTTCGCTTCTGCCTTGGTGGACAATCCATTAATAGGACAAATGCTGATCTCAGCGCGCTCCCGCAATCCTTGAATGTATTTCTCCGCCAACTCAGCCTGCTTCCATTGGTAGATGGTGGCCTGTGCGGGCACATCCAGGATCATCCGCCCCGCATATCCCTGGCGCAGCAGTTCCAACCCACGCGCGGGCCTGTGGTCGGTTTCTCCTGCCAGCACGACAAGAACGTCGGCTTTTTGCGGGTTGTTCACCACCAGGAATCCGCCTGAGGTTAGGAGGAAGATCAAGAACAGCAAACCAATCAAAATGACCGCTTTGCGGAGCTTACGCATCCCCCACCTTTCCCGGCGTCAACTCGGTAACTTCAGTAACTGCACGCAGGCAAATCGTACCGATGACCGGCGCCAATCTGCACTACATTCTTATATTGCGTCACACTTGTGCTGCAACGCGTCACCAGTGAGGTTCCCGCAGCGTGCTAAAATTCAGCACAAGTCCTAATTTATCTATGACTACCACGCGGATCGTGCCTGCGCTTTTCTCCGAACTCAAGACCAAGATTGCAGCCCGCCGAGCTGAGGTCGCAATCATAGGCATGGGCTACGTCGGTCTGCCGCTGGCTTTGCTTTACAACGAGCAGAAGTTCCCGGTGACCGGATTCGACATTGACCAGCGAAAAGTGTCGACGCTCACCGAAGGCGGTTCCTACATTTTTCGAATTCCCGCCACAGAGATTCAGCAGGCGCGCTCCCGAGGATTTAAGGCGACCTCCGACTACTCCCGTCTCACCCAGATGGACGCCATCATCATCTGCGTCCCTACGCCGCTCAATGAATACCACGAGCCCGATCTGAGCTACATCACCAACACTGCGGAATCAATCGCGCCTCACCTGCGTCCCGGACAATTGGTTGTGCTCGAGAGCACGACCTATCCCGGAACCACGGAAGAAGTCCTGGTGCCGATCTTAGAAAATGGGAACCTGGAAAAGAGGAACCGACGTGGATTGAAGGCGGCCCGGGCGGGTGCAACCGCGACCGGCAACGAATTCTATGTGGCTTTCTCTCCTGAGCGCGAAGATCCCGGAAATCAAACCGTCGCCCGGCGAGATATCCCGAAAGTCGTGGGAGGCCTTGATCCCCAGGCTAGCGAATTGGCGTCTGCACTCTATGGTGCAATTTTCAACCGCGTAGTCCCGGTATCTTCCCCGGCCGCCGCCGAGATGACCAAGCTGCTCGAGAACATTTACCGCTGCGTGAACATCGCGTTGGTGAATGAACTCAAACTGCTGTCATTGCGGATGGGGCTGGATATCTGGGAGGTGATCGAAGCAGCGTCCACTAAACCCTTCGGGTTTCAGCCGTTCTATCCCGGACCCGGCCTGGGTGGTCACTGCATTCCCGTCGATCCCTTCTATCTCTCATGGAAGGCGAAAGAGTGGGACTTCCGCACGCGCTTCATCGAACTTGCCGGCGAGATCAACGTCTCCATGCCCTATCACGTTCTGTCATCGGTCGCCAGCGCTCTCAACCAGCACAAGAAGGCCTTGAACGGCGCCCGCGTGCTGGTACTGGGAGTTGCCTACAAGAAAGACATCGACGATCTGCGCGAGTCCCCGGCGCTGACCATCATCGAACTGCTGCAAAAAGAAGGCGCCCAGGTCAGTTACAACGATCCTTATTTCCCATTCATCGGAAAGGGTCGGAAATACGATCTGCAGATGAACTGCACGCCGCTTGAAAACCTTGGGCAATTTGACTGCGTGTTAATCGTTACCGATCACTCGGATTACGACTACGCTCGCATCGTTCGCGAGTCGCAACTTGTCGTTGACACGCGCAACGCAACTCGTGGAATCCAAAGCCCTAAGGTTGTGCGCTGCTAGAACTACGCCCATTTCAGAGGCCCTCCGGTCCTGCTCGGGCCTTTCCCTTAAACGGCGCCACGTGCACCAGTGTGTACCCATCACGTGCAAATTTTTGCCTTCGGCCAGTTCAAATTTGCTAACATGCTGCGTAATCGTGATGCCACAGCAGGTAAGTAGCTGCTGAAATAACCACTTACACTCACTGATTCGTTCCCGGATTGGTCTCAGGCGTGCATCTGGGACAAGCATTCTTCCCCAAGCGTCCTTGAGGTACGCCGAGCAGAAAATGCCATCTACTGCCGCCCAAATTCGGCAAGACAAGCAGCTATCCAGAGGAGCTGAACATCTCAGCATTCAAATGCCCCCTTCCCAGGCTGTTCTTTTCTCCATGCTTCCGGAGAGGCGTCCGCCATGGAAGGAATTCGTGTGCAGCCTGGGCACGCAAAGTCTGTTGCTCTTCGCAGTGGCATGGATGGGTGTGTTGCATCCCGAAATCCTGATTCCACCGACTCACGATCTGCACTTCATTGGATTGGTGAATAATCCTCCACCCGTGCCGCAGCAACCTGCGCCGGTGAAGCTGTTGAAGGCTCCGATCGCACGGCTGGAAAATCCATCTCCGCACGCACTACGACTTCCGCCGGAACTGAAGGCAAAGACGCCAGACGAAACTCCTGAGCCGCCCCAAGTCGCGGAATTCATGCACCAGCCAGAGCCGGAGGTTGCTCCAACCCAGCCGGTGATTCCGCGTCAACTGGTGAAGACTAACGTCTTTTCTAATGGGAGTTCTGCAAATCCAACCGTCGCACGTGCGCCGCAGCAGGTGCAAACCGGAGGCTTCGGCGATCCCAACGGAGTTCCCGCGCACGAGAATAACGGACGTCCCATAACAATCGCCCAAGCTGGCAGTTTTGACCTGCCCAGCGGTGCGGGATACGGCAACGGTACAGGCGGCGCGCGAGGAACACGCGGCGTCGTAGCCAGTGCAGGCTTCGGCAATGGAGTCGCAACTGGAGACAACAGCGGCCGCGCCAATACGTCCCGCGGCAACGGCGTAGTCAGGCAAGGCGGATTTGGCGATATGGAAGCCGCGGTAGCTCCTGTTCGGACTAAGGCTGCAGAGTCTACGCCCAAGGTCGTTCCAGCCGAAATCATTTCCAAGCCCACGCCCGTCTACAGCGACGAAGCCAGAAAGCTGCACATCGAAGGCGAAGTCTTGCTGGAAGTGGTATTCGAATCCTCCGGCAAGCTGCGCGTGGTGCGGGTGGTTCGCGGCTTGGGACACGGACTGGACGAGGCGGCGATTCAGGCGGCGGAGCAAATCCACTTCAAACCGGCACTGCACGATGGTCAGCCTGCTGATTCGAATGCCGTGCTGCACATCCTGTTTCAATTGACTTGAGGTCAACCAAAAAAAAGGGATTTATGCGTAAGCTCAGAACCGTTTTTCTCCTCCTCTCGGTGACGACGCTCGCTTATTGCTGGGCCACAGGTCAGGATTCGAGCACTAACCGCGAAAGCAACCAAGGTGCATCCCAATTGGCTATTCCGCCGCAACCGCCCGCGTCCTTCAACCAGGCAATTGATCGAGTGGTGGAGCGCGAGCACTTCTTTGTCGCGCAGATGCGGCATTTGCATCCGCTGGTCGAGACCTACATTCAGAATCTGAAGACCGATAAAGAGAACAATCTGATCCCGGCGGGTGATCAGTATTTTCTGGGCCGGCTTGACACTTCGAATGGGACCGAAGACCGCTCGTTCATGGGACAGCCCGGCTTCGGCCACAAAATGCTGTCCAAGCTCACCAGCGTTTACTCGATGCATTTCCTGCCGCTGGGCTTCGCGCAGATGGTGATTCTGGATGATGACTTCCAGCGCAAGTATTACGACTTCACCTTCGTGCGCCGCGAATTCCAGGGAGAAGTTCGCTGCCTGGTGATCGATGTCCAGCCCAAGAAAAGCGCCGGCAATGGGCGCTTTTTGGGAAGAATTTGGGTGGAAGACCAGGACTACAACATCGTGCGCTTCAACGGCACCTACAGTCCTCATCCCCACTACAGTTACTACTTGCACTTCGATAGCTGGCGCATGAACATGCGTCCGGGCGTGTGGCTGCCGTCATACATCTACAGCGAAGAATCGGATCTGAGATATCGCTTCAATCAGATCCTGCGTTTCAAAGCGCAAACCAGGCTGTGGGGCTACGATTTCCAGCACCTCGTCCGCAATGAAGAATTCACACAAATCCTCGTCGACTCACCGCAAGGAGTTCGTGATCAAAGCGGCGTCGCGGAAGATCCCACGCCGGTGGAGAGCGAACGCCTCTGGCAGCGCCAGGCGGAAGACAATGCCGTTGAACGTCTGCAGAAGATTGGCTTGATCGCTCCTGAAGGCGAAGTCGACAAGGTACTGCAAACCGTCGTCAACAATTTGATCGTCACCAACAATCTCGAAATCCAGCCCGATGTGCGAACCCGAGTGCTGCTGACTACCCCGCTGGAGTCGTTCACTATCGGCCACACCATCGTGGTGAGCCGTGGTCTCCTCGACGTTCTGCCAGATGAGGCCTCGCTGGCCATGGTGCTAGCCCATGAACTCAGCCACATCGCCCTGGGCCATCGTCTGGATACCGCGCTGGCCTTCAATGACCGCATGTTCTTCCCGGACGAGAACACTTTTGAGCGAATGGATTTCAATCGCTCCTCCACCGACGAAGATGCCGCGGACAAGCGAGGGTTGGAACTGCTGGCGAATTCGCCTTACAAAGACAAGCTGGGAACTGTTGGATTATTTCTGAAACAGCTCCAGGCGCGCGCCCCAGATCTGAAAAATCTCATTCGCCCGCATCTAGGCAACAGCCTGGCAACCGGAAAAGAACTGCGCATGTCGGCCTTGTTGAGTACGGCTCCGCAACTGGAGGTCCGGCGCACTGATCAGATTGCGGCGCTGCCTCTTGGCGGACGGGTGAAGCTCGATCCCTGGAGCAATCACATCGAACTGTTGAAGACCAAGCCGGTCACGCTGATCTCGCATCAGGAAAAGATGCCGTTTGAAGTGACCCCGTTCTTTCCGTACTTGACACGGTTGTCGGGCCCCGGCCCAGAGAAAGTTGCGTCCACGGCACCGGCCACTGACTCGTCAGCCAAGTGAAAAGAGGAACTCGTAGAAAGAAAAAGTGCGTAGAGCCGAGACTCTATGCACTCTTGAACCCTGACGAAGGGCGCTGAAAGGACCCGCTTACAAGTTCAGAAATTGCTTGTTGCGCGCGTTACTGGATCGAGCTGCCGACTGCCGAAAACACGTTGTTTGCATTGGATCCGATCAACCGGATCGTTCCCACGACGATCACCAGGATCACCGCCAGCATTACTGCATACTCGGCGATGTCCTGTCCTTGGTCATCCGACCAAAGCTGCTGAAAGAACTGTTTCACGGGCTCCCCTTTCGCGTTCGCTCTTCAGGTACACTCTGGCCGCACTAAGCACCGAAGCAGTCCCTGAATTGAGCGGAAATTGCTGCAATAGTAGTCCGCAAAGCCGATATTTCCAATAGCCTGACTGTGGAAATCTATGGCACTAAAGTGCCATAGATCAAGCTATGCTCTTGAGCGGCAGAGACTGATTTACGGCAAACAAAGCTAGTTCCAGGCGCGTGGAAACCCCTAGCTTGTCGAAGACATTGCTGAGGTGGTGCTTGACCGTGTCTTCGCTAATCTTGAAATACTCGGCAATCTCTTTATTGGAATATCCGGCCACGACAGCCGACACGATCTCCAGTTCCCGCGGAGTCAAGCCAAACTTTTTCTGGCGAGCTTCCTCTCCGGAGGACTGCACCAGCGTGCGCAAGTACTGCACCAGGTTGGAGACGCTTTCCCGTCCCACCCAGTACTCTCCTGACATAACGGTATGAATCGCCTTTAACAGGAGTTGGGTAGCGGAATCCTTCAGCACCACACCCCGCGCGCCGAGTTGAAGCGCCTCGACGATCTGGTTCTTCTCCGCCGCCGCGGTCAGAAGTATCACCCGGACTGAATTCGATCCGGAAGCAGCGCTCATTTCGCGCAAGGCTTCCAGGCCGGGATGGCGGGGCATAGCCAGATCTAGCAGCAGAATGTCAGGTTTGAGTTGGCGAGCCAGCTTAACCGCTTCCGCGCCGTCGCTCGCTTCGCCGACTACTTTCAAGTCTGATTCGGCTTCGAGCAACCGCCGCAAACCGTCGCGGAAAATGGGATGGTCATCTGCAATGACAATGCGCACAGGTTGAGGTCTTCTATTATCCATATGCGAGCTGCCGTTTTTGAGGAATCTGAATCTCGAGCCGCGAACCGCGACCGGGAGTTGATTCTATCGTGAGTTCGCCTTCTATCAAACGCACCCGCTCCTTGATCACCATCGGACCCTTCCCAATGGAGTCCAATTCCGCGTGCGAAAGGCGCCCAGCAAACGGGAAACCGCGCCCATCATCCTCAATACTGATGTTCCAGTGGCCTTCCTTAGAACCCAGCCGGACAAGCACTTGGCGGGCCTGGCTGTGTTTGCGGACGTTCACTAGGCCCTCTTGTACGATGCGGGCCAACTCACGGCACATCTGCGGCGGCATATCGATGTGCTCGAATTCGGAAATAAACCGCGCCGAAATTCCGGTCTCACGCTGGAACCTCTCTGTCGCGTCTGCCAGAAAGCCCAATAGCCGCTTCGAATCAACATCCAGGGATTTCATCTGCTGCATGAGTTCCCGCAGCTTGAGAACTTCTTCACGCAGCAGTCCCTGAATGCGGCTTAGCTCCTCGCTCAGGGGAGGAGACTTGCTCGCCGACTGCCGTCGCAAAACGTCGACTTGCATCTCCACCGCAATGAGGGATTGCACTGCGCCGTCGTGCAGTTCGCGAGCGAAGCGCGCGCGTTCCACAGCTCCCGCCCGCAGCCGCAAGCGGCGGAGAAGATAGACGTTGTAGACCGCCGGTCCAACTTGCCGGACCAGATCCTGCAGGAAATGAAGTTCGTCGGCGATGTCGCCGGTCAAAGCAGGGTCGAAGAGAAAAATCCGCCCGCTCCACTCATGCCCCAGACTGAAGGCGACCCACATCAGACGATGAAACTCCCTCTGCCCCGCGAGACGATCGAGAAATGCCGGCGGCAGCACTTTCATCTTGGCGCCTTCACGATCCAGTGCAGTCAGGGCCAGCGTTCCAGCGCCATTACGGGCGTTCCGGACTGCATAGCCGGTTTCCGCCGGGCACTCGACAAGATAGGTCTCGCGGTCGAGATTTGAGGAATCCAGCCATTGAAAACCGCTCAATCCGCCCTGCTCCGAACGAACTTCCCCAAGGAACACGCGGTAATGATTCGACTCCTGTGAAGCCACGACCGCCGACTTCGCCCCATACATAGAAACCAGTTCGCCCACGATTTCCCGCAGTGTGCCAGTCAAGCCAGCGTCAACTCTCGCCCGTCCGAGAATGCGCGCCACCACGGCCTTCTCCGCGCGGAGTTGTTTCTGCTGTTCCGCCAGGTATCCGAGAAGAAGTCCCATCACCAGCAAATACACCGACAGCATGAACAGCCGCTTGGGATCCAGAGCGGTGACATCCACACGGAGCAGGGGCCAATGATGAGCCGTGAGTACAGCATCCATCCTGCTCACCCACCCCAGACGCACTACCAGGCTCTCGACCCAGAGCAAGACCACCCCCGCAGTCGCCGTGCCCACCGTTTCCCAGAGTCCCCAACGGTAGGCGGCGGCCGCCATGACAAAAACGAAGAACAGGAAAAATCCGCCCTCGCCCGCCGCAAAAAGCCAGATGAGTGCCGGCCAGAGAATATCCGCGCTGTGAACCAGTAGTCGAAACGACTCGGTCGATTGCTGCCGCCGACGCAACAACAACATGGTGCCCACACCCTGGGCGAGATAGAACACCAGCAGTCCGTAGGCCCACAAGGAATGCCGGATCTCGCTGGGATCCATCCAGATGGCGACCAGAAATGAAATGGTCAGAAAGACACGAGCCGTCGCCAGCCAGCGCTCAATCCGGCGGGTTTCGCCAGGACTGAACGGCGCCCGGAGTCTCCACAGAAATCGGTGTCGAAGGGCTCGGAGTGACAAGGGAATGCGGCCGCTTAGGAAGTTTGTATCTGGAAGATAATATTGATGCTCTCGCAGAAGAGCAAGTTAAACATGCTTGCCTAACATCTATCACTCCTCAATCTATCATTGTCAAGCATCATGTCTCCCAAACATCCAAACGTGGCCCCGCGGGTATTACGGAAGTAATATTTCCCGACTGTTTATCGAGCCTACAATTGGCCAGCGACAACTTATGTCAAACAGAGGCAAACTGTGGAGTGTTGTTGCCTGTGGCCTGGTATTGGCGCAGGCGGTAGCATCGCTCATTCTACCCCGCAGTTTTGCCCTAATCGCGATTAGCGATATCGCGCAATGCATTCTTCTTCTCTTCGGAACGCTTGCCTTTTTCTCGAATGTATTTGCGACTCAGGGACGCGCCCGCCTGTTCTGGGCTCTTATGAGTCTCGGACTCGCATTCTGGTTCTCGTATCAGATGTTGTGGACTTATTTTGAGGTTTATCAGCGCACTGATGTCCCCAATCCATTCGTCGGCGATGTAGTTCTATTTCTTCATATCGTGCCCATGATGGCAGCGTTGGCGCTGCAACCGGACGTGCAGCAGGACCAGGACCAGCGCAGAACCCGCCTGGGATCGCTTGATTTCGCGCTGCTGCTAGTGTGGTGGCTCTTCCTTTATGTCTATGCAGTGATCCCGTGGCAGTATGCCCACACCAGTGCGACGGTGTACGAACACAATTTGAACATTGTGTACCTCACCGAGAAGACCGTCTTTCTGGCCGGACTCGCGGTGCTTTGGGCGCGCAGCAGCAATGGCTGGAAAACCATTTATGCACACTTGTTCGGTGCCGGCATCACGTATGCCCTGAGTTCCTACGTGGCTAACTGGGGCATTGAGCATGGCGTCTATTTCAGTGGCAGCCTTTTTGACGTGCCACTGGCCGCTTCCATGGCATGGATAACGGGAATCGGGATGCTTGCCCTGCATTTGTCGCCGAAAGAACAGATTGCCCAGAAATCCAGAGGCCACGGCGTGTGGGTGGCCCGGCTGGGAATGATTGCGATCTTTTCTCTGCCTCTGTTTGCGGCCTGGTCGCTGTTCTATACGGCGCCTCCTGCACGCGTCCGCATTTTTCGTTTGGTCACTACCCTGGGATGCATGATGGTCATGGGCGCCATGGTATTTCTCAAGCAACACATGCTCGACCGTGAACTGCTTCGGTTATTGCGCTCGTCCGAGCAATCCTTTGAGGATCTGCGGCGATTGCAGGCACAGTTGGTCCAGTCGGAAAAGCTGGCTTCCCTGGGACAGCTTGTCGGGGGAGCAGCCCATGAGCTGAACAACCCGCTGACCGCCATGCTCGGTTACTCTGACTTGTTAACCTCAACACAACTCAATGGCGAGCAGCGCGCGCTGGCAGACAAAATTGGCGTCCAGGTTCGTCGCACGAAGTCTCTGGTCTCGAGCCTGCTCAGCTTTGCCAAACAGGCTCCCGTTCAGAAGACCTTAATCGACATCAACGTGATCGCCAGAACTGCGCTCAAGATGTGCGAGCCCCAGCTCACCACTCAATCGATCGAGGTACAAACCACGCTGGATCCAGAGTTGCCGCAGGTGCAGGGAGACTCCAATCAACTTTTGCAGGTTTGCCTCCATATCATCAACAATGCAGTCCAGGCCATGCAGCAGGAAGGCGGCAGAATCTCGGTGACGACCGCACGAAACGACGGCCACGTGCTGCTGGAGTTTTCTGACAACGGACCGGGAGCGCTGGAACCAGAGCGCGTTTTCGATCCTTTCTACACCACGCGACCCGTAGGCCAGGGACAAGGACTGGGCCTGAGCGCCTGTTACGGCATTATTCAGGAACACAATGGCAGCATTCTGTGCCAAAACCGGCCGGAAGGCGGAGCAACCTTCTGCATTGAACTGCCTGCGGCTGAATCTAATGCCGCCGCTGCAGCTTCCGCCAGCGGCGGCGCCAGCGCATCTTATCGATGAGACCCGTGTAGCCCCCTTCCCATCCTGCAAGAGTTGCTCAATGCGAAGCCGGGGGCGTCTTCAGAGTCCGATCAAAGAAATCAGCCGTAGCTTTGTAGACGCGAATCCAACTCTTCCACATTAGAAATCCATGAATCTCGTCTGGTAGGACGATCTGCTCGAAGCGGACGTGATTTTCCCGCAGCCGCTGCACCAGGTCCACAGTCTGCTCGAAAGGCACGTTGCGATCATCGTCGCCCTGTATCAGCAAGACCGGAGATTTCCAGGAAGATATGGAAGCGTTGGGCGAAGATTCAAACGCCAGCTTCTCCGCTTCTTTCTTGTCCGGCGCTTCTGGCCGATTTTCCCAATGCGGCAGGAACTCCGACCAGTCATGCACTCCGTGCAGATCGACTCCCGCGGCAAACATATCGGAGTTGCGAGCAAGGCCCATTGCGGTTAGGAAACCACCGTACGAGCCGCCCCACAGCCCAATCTTTTTCATGTCCACAATAGACAGGCTCTGCAAATATTTGCCTGCCGCCACAATGTCCTTGTATTCGGAAGCGCCGCGCCATACCGAGTTTGCAGGTTCGCGAAAGGCGCGACCGTACATAATGCCGAGCCGGTAGTTCACCGAAAGCACCACGTAGCCTCGGCTCGCCAGATACTGATTCATGGCGTAAGCGTTGTGGTAATAGTCCATGTAATGGAAGCCGAGCATCATCTGCCGAATCGGACCACCATGCATAAAGATCAGCGCCGGACCCGGGCGGGTGCGTCCCGGGGGGACGAAAAGCTGGCCGTGAATTTGAAGACCGTCTTCGCTTTTGAAAATCACCTGCTTCGGCACGACCAGTTGCTGTGATGGAAAATCCGCAGGCAAGGCAGATGCCGCCATCAGTTGCCGCCCGTTTCCAGCGATGTAGTAGGGCATGGCCGGAGTAGTCGCGCTCGAGCCCAGGCAAACCACCTGATTCCCCTGGCCGGTCTCCAGTGGGCTCCACTCGATAGTCTCGCCTTTGGTCACAGGAGTTGGCTTGCCGCCGGCAAGATCCACTCGCCAAATGTGGCGGCGATCGACATCATCCTGATTGGAAGACAATATGACGGAACGTTTGTCCGTACTCAGCGCAACGTCTTCTACTTCGAATTGCCCCGGCGTAAGCAGCGTCGGCGAACCGCCACTGGCAGGTAACGAATAAAGATGATTCCAGCCGTCCTGCTCGGAACCGAAAATCAGTTTGTCATTACTCGGAAAGTTGAAAGAGGCGTCTTCGGTCAGCTCCGGGAAAGAGTCGTTCGGCTCAGTGCCGTTATGCCAGATTTCCTTGCCCAGGCCGGTAGCTGCGTCTGCCAACACCATGGCCCACGGGGTAGTGCGCACCGGAATCAGCGGAAGTTTCTGCTCGATCCCGCGCAGCCGCACGAAAGCCAGTCGCTTCCCATCCGGCGACCAGCGGGGCATCACATCGCGATCCACGCTGGGCGCGAGATATCGCACGCTGTCATGGCCAAACTCGTACATCGCGATGAAGGTGTGATCGCCGCGGTCGCTGACAAAGGCGATCGCATGTCCATCGGGCGACCACTTGGGACTCAAGCTGTTCCCGCGAATCCCCGTAAGCTGGTGGGCCGCAGTAGCCGCTGAAACCGGAGCGATCCACAACTGCTTCTTCGCAGCCCAAACTGCAAATTGTCCGTCCGGAGAAAGCTCCACATCCTCACAGCCCTCCTCTGGACATCCCATTTCACCGAGCAGGCGCGGGCTTCCGGTGTCCACATCCGCCGCCCAAACCTGCTGTTTGCGCTCCCACACGCCGCTGGCAGGATCGGCCACGCGACCGCCCTCGTTTAGTTCGCTGCCGAGAACGTACACAACGGTGCGTCCGTCGGGAGTAATTTGCAGACTCGCCATGGGTTCGCCGTCGTCGCCAGAGTAGTGCGTGACCTGCCGCGCGGAAAAATTTGGAGCATCAGCTACCCATACGTTGCGCGATCCCTTTGCGTCGAATACCCATGCCACTCTGCCGCTGTTTTTGGCAGCAACCAGATTGCGGGGAAACGGCGAACTCATCACTTGCTCCAGAGTGAAGGTGGCCGCCTCCGCCCCGAGAGCCAGACTGACGCCCGCAGACATCAACAGTACGAACACACTACTTCGAAAAACTTTGCGCTTTGCAATGGTCATAGGAGGCAAAGCCTAACCTAGCGACCGTCAGTTTGCCAAGTTGAATGCAGGTGAGGAGCGACTTAGGACAAGCGCTTCCACCGCTGATGAACGCGGACTTCAGTTAAGACGCCTTCATTTAAGCGGATATCTGAGGCAATGCACTAGCAGGCGCAATCTCCAGTGTCCGTTTCAACTGACCACAAGCGGCGTAAATATCTCGACCGCGAGGACGGCGAATGAAAGTCGGCACACCTGCCGTTGTAAGGACCTTCTGAAATTCCAGGACCCTCTTCTCCGCCGGAGTCCGAAAATCAATACCTGGTCCCGGATTGAGCGCTATCAGGTTCACCTTCGCTCGCAGCCCGCGCACCAACTCGACCACCTCCCTGGCATTCTGTGCGGAATCGTTCACCTCATCCAGCAGCACATATTCAACGGTCAGCTTTTCGCGGGCGCGCAAGGGAAAATCCCGTGCCGCACTCATCAACTTCTCGAGATTCCATTTTCGATTGATCGGCATCAGCCGAGTCCGCAACTCATCGTTCGAGGCATTCAACGAGATTGCCAGCTTCGGCCGCACCGGCTCTGCACCGAAGTCAATGATGCGAGGGACAATTCCTGCCGTAGACACGGTCATGCGTGACTCCGGAATTCCCACTCCTTCCGCCAGCAACCGCGCTGCCTTCATGAAATTCTCATAGTTGAGAAACGGCTCGCCCATTCCCATAAAGACCAGGTTCACCCGATCCTGCGGCGGAGCCACCTTCCGGTCCTTCAGCACCGCACAGACCTGACCTACGATCTCCCCGGCACTCAGGTTCCGTTTCACCCCTAACAGCGCCGTCAGGCAAAACTGGCAGTCCACCGCACAGCCGACCTGGCTCGAAACGCAAATCGTGGCCCGATCCCAGCGCCGGCCCGTGCCGCTGTCCGCATCACTTCCCGCTTCACTCCCATCGCCAGCCTCTCCGTCATCGCCCTCAGGCATCCAGACGGTCTCCACACTTTGCCCGTCGTCAAATTTCATCAGGTAGCGAATCGTTCCGTCCTGCGAGACAAACTTCTTCTCAATTTCGGGCAATCCGACGGCGAAACCTCGTTGCGCCAGCGTCGCGCGAAACTGCTGCGGCAAGGTGGAAATCTGCTCCGCCGCCTCGACCCGCTGCCCATAGACAGCCTCGAACAGCTGACGGCCGCGGTAGTAGGGCTGTCCCGATTCCTCTACAAGCGAGGTAAGTTCTTGAAGACTAAGCCCTATTAGTGCGGTTTGTTTCTGTGTGCTCATGCATCTAAACAGCTGGAATTATTGTAGAGGATTTCGCCAGCGGGGAAATGCGGCGCAGGGTCGGCAAACGCCGGGAAATGCGTTGCAAATGAATGATTCTGCAGCACATAACGAGATATTAGCGCAGCTCGGTTCGGTATGTAACAATATCAGTGTTGAGGCTGCGGCTTCTCTCCGCGCCGGGCCAGTTGGGAAAATCATGGTAGACGAGACTCGCAATATTCGGCGCCAGGTACTGCCCAACGGGCTCACGGTGATCACCGAGGAGATGCAGCATATTCGTTCCGTCTCCATCGGAATCTGGATCCGAAGCGGCTCACGCGATGAAGACCCCAAGTGGAACGGCATCTCCCACTTCATCGAACACATGGTTTTCAAGGGGACCAAGCATCGCACCGCCGAAGACATCGCCCGTCAGGTGGATTCCATTGGCGGGAACATGGACGCTTTCACCGCCAAAGAATGCATCTGCTTCAACGTGAAAGTCCTCGACGAGCACCTGCCCATCGCCATGGACGTGCTGGGTGACTTGGTGCTTAATCCGGTTTTCGATGTGCAGGACATTACCCGCGAGCGCGGCGTCATCCTGGAAGAAATCAAGATGGACGAGGACAATCCCGATTATCTCGTTCACGAGATCTTCACCCAGAATTTCTGGAAGGACCACCCGCTGGGCAAGCCGATCTTGGGAACCAAGGATACGGTCAAGAGATTCGATCGCGATCCGGTAATCGACTTCTATGGCCAGCGCTTCGCCCCCGGCAATCTGATCGTTTGCGCCGCGGGAAACCTGCAGCACCAGCAATTCGTGGACGTCGTCGCCAAGCACTTCGAGCACATGAAGCCGATGAAGAACGGCTTTCACAGCTCGCAACCCAAAATCGTGCCCCGCATTATCATGCGTAACAAGAAGTCGCTGGAACAGGTGCAAATCTGTGTGGGCGTGCCTTCGCATCCCATTGCGCACGAACGCCGCCACGCCTCTTACATTCTGAATACGCTGCTCGGCGGAGGGATGAGTTCTCGCCTCTTCCAGAACATTCGCGAGCGCCAAGGGCTGGTTTACGCAATCTATAGCGATCTCAGCCCCTATCGCGATACCGGATGCCTATCGGTATACGCGGGCACGTCGCGCGAATCGGCCGGAAAAGTCGTGCAGTCGATCGTCTCCGAGTTCCGCAAACTCAAAGTGGAACCGGTTTCGCAGGAAGAACTGCGGCGCGCCAAGGATCAATTGAAGGGAAGCCTGATGCTTTCCCTCGAATCCTCAACCGCCCGCATGTCGAACCTCGCCCGGCAGGAGATGTATTTCGAGCAATTCTACGGTATGGACGAGCTGATCGAAAAAATCGAAGGCGTCACTGCCGAAGAGTTGCAGCAATTGGCCACTGAATTCTTCCGCACAGATTCAATCGCCGTTACCGTACTCGGCAATCTGAATGGACTGAAGCTCACACGCGATCAACTAGCCTGCTAAACCCATTCCTCCGTCAATCAACATTTAGAGTATATTGTCATTCCGAGCGGAGCGAGGAATCTGCTGTTACATACAATTGGCGACTTAGCATCAAGTGAACTTCTCTGAACCTGCCATCAACAACACAAAAGCCGCAGAAGATTGAATCTCTTCCGCGGCCTCTGTGAGATCTCCGCTTCGTCTGCGGGTTTAAAAAACTTCTAGACTGACACACGAGCTCTTTTTGCCAGGAACCTCGCCACCTGTGAAACGTACTCACCCAGACAGCGCACACAAGGTACATAACCTTCTTTCATGGCTTCCGAGGCAACCATGGATCGCGTTCCATCCTGCTGGCTCATGAATGGACATCCGGGAATATGGAACAGCTTTCCATGGGTGTTAACCAGGACCTCCAAATTCTGAGGAACATGGTGACCCGGTTGAGCGTGTTCGGAACGAAGCGCCGGAATTCCTTTTCGATTTTCCAGCAACGCGGTGCCTGAGACCAAAGCGATAGCCGCAGTTGCAGCCAGCCAGCCGAGCACAGTTCGCCGGCCCGCATTGGCCTCAGCCGCTAATCTCCGTTTCAAGCGCCAACTGTATCCCATCGGCACCTGGAACAGGCGTTCATCGCCATAGATCTCCACCACGTTGCGGGTTCCTTCCAGCACGGCAGTGCAGCGCCTACACTGCCCGAGGTGATCCTCCAAAGCAGACCGCAGCGTCGGATCGACCTCACCCTCAAGATAGTTAGAGATCTCCTGCCAAACCTGCTCGCAGCCCACTGCTACCATGGCTTAGTTCCCTTCTCAAAAGGTACGCGGCTGAACCATCTTTGATTGATTCGCGGAGCCAGCAGATCGCGCAACATCAGCCGGGCCCGCAGTAACCGCGTCTTGACAGATGCCTGGGAAATTCCCAGTGAATCCGCCACTTCTTCAATGCTCAAATGTTGTATATCCCGCATCACAAATACTTCCCGATACTTGGCCCCCAACGACGCCAGTGCCTCGAGCAGCAGTTTCCGGATTTCATTTCGTTCCAGAGCCTCCGAGGGAATCTCCCGCCAATCCGCGAAATCTCGCGGAGTGTAGGTGCCCTCTTCATCGGTATATTCGCCAATAGGCTCCATGATTTCCGGGTGATCCTTTCGTCGCCGCATGCGTGCTTCGTTCACGGCGATCTGTATCAACCACGTGCTGAACCGCGACTCCGACCGAAACTGCCGTAAGTTTGCGAATGCCTTGAGGATGGCCTCCTGAGCTACCTCTTCGGCGTCTGCCACATTTCGCAAAACCGAGAACGCTGCCGTGTAGACCCTGCGTTCATATGGCTTCACTAACTCGTAAAACTTGTCGTGCTCCCCGTTCTGTACGCGCCGGATCAGCGCCTGTTCTTTGCTGTCCGGCTCAGGCACCGCTCGCCCCGCCGTATTGGCTCCATCCAGCGCCATCAGCATCAATCTATCGCATGCCGAAGGCGGCAGCTAGCGTGGAGCGTAATCAGGATTCTTCTTCCATCCTGTCAACATCGATACAAAATTGTTCCAACCGTGCAAAACCACCATCACTAGATGGCCAAACACAAACGCCACAATCGCCCACATCACCGCGAAATGCCATACTCGCGCCCAATGAAAACCACCCATCAGCCCTGCCAGCCACGAAAACTGCACCGGCTTCCACACCGCAATTCCGGTGACGACAGAAAGCACACCCAGAATCACGGCTGAGGTGTACGCCAGCTTCTGCAGCGGGTTATATGCTTCTCTCGCCGGTGGCTTGGCGCCGAAGAAGAAGTAGTACCGCACCATGGGCCAAACGCCAGGTATATCCTTCGGCGTGAACAAGACCTGCTTGTAGTTCGCACTAAATACCTCGTACAGGACATAAAACAGTCCGCTGGCGATGTAGATCCACAAAAACGTCATGTGCCACTGCAGGCCGCCACCCAACCACCCGCCGATCGCAATTCCCTTGGGCCAGTGCAGCAAATCCTTCTGCGGGATCTTTGCCCCGAAGCTCGGGAAGGCCCGGAAAATCTGCAAACCGCTGCCCACCATCACGAACAGCGCAACTGCGTTTACCCAGTGAGTGAATCGCACTACCCACGGGTGCTCGTAAACCGCTGCTGCAGTTTCCTCTTCCGCTCCGCATTCGATTTCCAAAACTGCTTCCGGCATCAATACCTGCTACAAACCGTAAAAACTCGAGTAACCCTGGTCTTCCCAGTAGCCTGCCTTTTCCACGACATCCGTAACTTTCAGATCGGTAAGATACTTTGCCTGCTTGTATCCGACTTTCGTCGGGATGGTCAGTCGCAACGGAGCTCCATGCTCGCGCGTCAGGGGCCGATCGTACATTTCATAACAAAGCAGCGTCTGCGGATGAAGCGCCGTGGGCATGTCGAGGGATTCGTAATAGTCATCGGCGCACTGAACGGTTATCGCGCGCGCATTGGTATCGGCGCCCACGAAATTCAGAAAGTCGGACAGCCGCGTGCCACCGAACTTCCCGATCACGTCCCAGCCCTCGACACAAACATGGCGCGTATTCTGAACCTGTTTCGGCAGCTTCTGGATCTGTTCCAGGGTATAGTCGCCGGGCTTTTTCACTGCACCGCTGACTGTCAACGTCCACTGATTCAGCTCAACTCCGGGATCATCCACATCATAGGTATTAAGCGGGAAGCGTTCAAACGGCGTAAGTTCAGAATCCTCAAATGTCGATGCAAGATGGCCTTGGCGAAAAAGCTTGGACTCCATCCAATCGCTGAAACCCAACCCCCGCATCAGCAGCTTCTCCTGCAGGTGCGGAATGGCAAACGCGCCCAGCGCCAGAACCGGCGTGAGTCTCAGCAACTCACGGCGATTCATGCGTTTAAACCTGCGCTCGTCGGTTCGTGATTCCATCGCAGTATTCAGCGAGATAGTCCCCTACCCTTGGGGGGCTGGAGATGGGATGCGCGGGTCGGTGAAAAGTTACCACGAGATGAGGTGAATATGAAGTCTTGGTTGAGGGACAAAACCCCTTGAGTCAATAGTTTAAGAGAGGATCTTCAAACCTGGCGGAGGCTTCCCTCAGTCACAGGAAACGATGGTTTGAGCTCAGATCGCCATCAATAGAATCAGCAACTTAGAAAGGCGGATGTCACGGCTCAACCATTCCGGCGACGACAAGTCTGCTCAATGACACACTACCGAGCCTGACAAGTCGTGGAACAAGGGGGGTTAGTCCCTTGGCGGCTGCCGGTTTTCCACAGGTAAACCACAGGCGCAGGGAGGCCCAGGGATGGAAATTTCTGCCACTCTGCTCGCATCTAATCTTGTAAAGGCATAAGCAGGCGTCCTGAAGCGGTGAAGAAAGGTCTCTTGGGCGCCTGCCTTCGGATCGGAGGATGGCAATGGCCAAGGTGATCGAGTTCTACATTCCGGACAGACACAAAAAGCAGGCTAAGTGGGTTCCCACAGAACGGCGAGGCAAGCTGATAACGTTTCCCGATGAAATAAAGAAGTCGGCCTGAAGCATCGCGGCCAAGAATAAAGGCGCCGAAGGCAAAACATGCTTCGGCGTCTTTTTCTTGAGTTTGCAAACCGGGACCGGCGAGCAGCCCGACCCGAAGTGGCGCCAGCCTCGACCAACCTGGCCCAAGTATCGGCGTTCCCTGGCGAACCTGGCTATGCAGCGCGAGCCGTTCCAGGCCAGCGCCGTTGAATGCGCTCAATCTCGGTGACGAGCGCCTTTTGAATCGTGTGTGACGTCCGCTCGCCATTGGCGACGCGGCTCACAAACGACGGATCAACCTCCAGGCGGCGCGCTACCCGGGCGTAGATCCCGTGATGCAGCCGGTGCCATTTCAGCAGCGCCAGGGTGCCGTTGCCATTTGAGTGTTGCCGTTGCGTGTCGGAGTGATTGCCATTGCGTAGAACTGGGTGTGGTGACATCGGATGACCTTCTGCGAAGAATTGAGGCGTTTGGGTGGTCGCGGGCAGAGCGCCACTTGCCTCCCTCACCGCAAAGATCACCCTGCTTGCTGGGTGCAGGAGTAGTATCACAGGCGTTATAACACGAAAGTCAAGTCAGGTACATCCTGTATTTTCGGTCCCGTGGAATACACGCCTCAAGTCACGAATCTTGTCTCATTTGTGACCAGCATTCAACGGATGTTCGCCACTGGAGGGCCCGATCCGAGGCCTAATCTTTATCGCTGAACGAGTCCACGGAGGACAATAGGACTCTGGAATTGGCTCAACCTAATCCGACTGGCAGCGGCAGCCGCACTGCGATCCAGCCTCCGTGCCTTACGCCGCTCTTACTTGCGGCTGACATCTCTTATTTCGACTATGTCGATCGGCACGACTGTGCGGAAGGTAATGAACTTGGTTTCCAGCGTCAACTTTCCGGCCTTCTGTGGCTGGAATTCAAAATCGTAAGTCTCGCCCGCGCCGAACTTCTGCTTCGCCTCGCACGACTTTCGATAGAACTCGGGCAGATCGGCACCGTCTTTTGCCACCGGCTGCCACGATGCCGCCTTCTCTCCGTCAAGCAGTGAAAACACCACTTCGTCGTCGCTTGGAGTGATGTTGATGAAGCGGAAACGATATCGTTCGCCAACTCGCAGTTGGGTCGCAGCCGGTTCGGCGCTGCCGTTCATGAGCATCGCGTCCTTAAACAAATCCCGGCCGGCACGGCTGACGACAAACACCCGATCATGCTCGGGATCGTATTTCTCCCCGGGTTCCAGGACAATGAGCGCACCATAAAGCCCGGTAGTGAGCTGGTCGATGTCATGCCAATGGGTGTGGTAGATGTAGGTGCCTGCACGCGGCGGGGTCATGTGGGCGATGAAGGATCCACCCGGCGCGATTGCCGGAGTTGTCTGGCGCGAGTCGCCTCCAAAACCGGGAACACCGTCGTAGTAACTCTCCAACTCGATTCCGTGCCAGTGAATCGCGGTGGGATTCGCGAGTTGGTTCACCACCGTGATTTCGGTCGGCTGTCCGCGATAAAGAATGATGGGCGGGCCAAGTTCGGAGCCGTGCACAGTGGCGGCAAGCGTCGGCCCGTCACGCAGTTCAACACTGATACAGCGGCGCGTGCTGTTCGCCGGTGGAGGGTTCTGGGAGATGGTTAGCGTGAGCTGGCGCTGGGGCGCTTTCGGAAGAACCTGGCCCAGGTCGGTTCCGCGCGGACGCACTTCTACACCAACGATCAGGCCCGCCATGCCGCCGGCTTCGTGGTGCGGGTGGTCCGAGTTCATGGCCACGCCCATCACTTCGCCCGCCCCGTTGGCCAGAGCAGGATCAAAGTGCATGGCGAGGTGGCAATGAAAGATCCAGTTGCCGGCGTGGGTGGGCGTCCAGGAAACAAGCATGGTTCGGCCAGGCTGCATGAGTTCGGTAACCGCCAGACGCTGTTGCGCGGCCGGATAGATGGTTTCACTTTCGCCATTGCCGGCACTATCCACGCGGAAGTGTGCGCCGTGCAGGTGCATGGGATGAACGGCTACGGTGGCATTGATGACGCGCCAATGGGCGGTGTCTCCGACCGAGTACGACAACCGCGTGGTGTGCGGCCAGGACTTGCCATTCACCGTGGGTATCTCGTGAAAACCGTGGCTGAAGTCGAAGGGAACCAGCCAGTTGTACCAGAGGCCGATCACGAGCACGCGATCGTCGGTGGGCGCGCCCCCGCCGTCCACAATAAAGGCGCCGGTCATGGTGGTATCACCGGTGGACAATGCGTCGAGCGGTAGCGACGTGAAGCAGGTCACATAGTAGAAGTACGTTCCCGGCGCACCGGCCGGGAAGTTCAGTTCCTTGGTCTCACCGGGATCGACCGTTACCACATCTTTGGCGTCTCCGGGCCGTTGGTGAAATCCGTGAAGCACGACCGGAAACGGCTGTGTGTTCTTAAAGAAGGCGTGAATGCGCGTACCTTGCGAAACGCGGATCATGGGCCCAGGAATGCTGGGAGAACCGCCTTCTTCGGCTACGGTGAGCGCGGGAATGCCCGGACCGTCATCGGCATCCGGGTGCCAGGAGCCTTCCTTAGTCTCAAGGCGAAGGGTGAGAATTCCATCCTTCAGCTGGCCGGCTGGCTTGACGTTGTCATGAGTGATGACCGGAGCCAGGTCGGAAATATCCGCTGCGGCGGTGATCGGCCCAACTGTGCAGAGAAAAAACAACGCGGCAAGCATTGCGCGCACAACGCGGCGCAGCGCAAGAAAAGAACTCATGGCAGGTCTCCCATGTTTCGCATTTGTCTGCTGCTTCGCCGGAAGCAGCTCGGCGGGAAGTCGAAGAACAGTACTGCCGTTTGGTACCGCATGTCAAGGACTTCCGTCAGAACAGAACAGGAAATTTCTGGATCAATTTGGTGGACCTGGTCGGGTTCGAACCGACGACCTCTTCCATGCCATGGAAGCGCGCTCCCAACTGCGCCACAGGCCCACGTGAGGGAGGATGTTCCTATACAATTTTCGCCGACTGGCGAGCGATAGTCAAACTGACGAGGCGCTTGACGAGATTCTGCTTTTGGCAAACTGAGGCACTACCCACGAAGGCCTACGCCAGTTTGCGAAAATCGTGAAAATTAGTATCCTGTGAAGCGTTGGCAAGCCTACCAATGAACACTATCTACAAACTCTGCTGTTTAGCGCCGCTGCTGACGATCTCGGTAGTGGCTCAAACTTCCTCGGCTCAGGATAGTCCTGTCCCACCGCCGGTGCCGTATTCGTCGGTCAGCCAACTCAACCTGCTGCTTTCGCAGTTGCAGCAGGCATCGCAGGGCATCCAGTCGGACCTGGGCAAGATGAGGGTCGATAAATGGAAGACCGACGGCTCCAATAAGCGCCAGGTGCAGGCTGACGTTGATTCGGTTGAGCGAAATCTGCAGATTGCGCTGCCCGAAATTATTACCCAGCTGCAGAGTTCACCTGAGAATCTCGAGGAAACCTTTCGTCTCTATCGCAACCTCGATGCGCTTTACGATGTCTTCGGATCGGTAGTGGAATCAGCCGGCGCATTCGGATCGAAAGACGATTTTCAGACATTGCAAAACGATCTCAGCATGCTCGAGCGCTCGCGCCGTGCTTTTGCCGACCGCATGGACACACTGGCGATCTCGAAGGAAGCGGAACTCGCGCGTCTGCGCAGTGAAGTGAGGGCGGCGCAGGCAGCGGCTCCCGCCCAACCGAAAAAGATCATCGTAGACGACACAGAGACGCCCAAGAAACCGGCCAGCAAGAAGAAGGCTCCCGCCAAGAAGCCAACAGGCACCACAACCCCTGCTGCAAATAAGACGACCTCGCCCCCGCAGTAAGTAAGCAGGACAATCCTGGCCCCTAGCTGTTCGGCACACGACTGAAAACGTAAGGTGCGCGTGGCAGATCCGCAGTTTCCCGGCCAGTCCCGTCTTGATCATCATGTAAGTCTCTGAATCGAAAGCATATGCTTTGTGGAACTCTACACACCTTTCCGGAGTCTATGTAGGTAGGTGGACTAGTTCCGCATTAACTACATCCATCGCTAGGATGGAATCGGTTTTCAATGAGCAATTTGGCAAATATACCTATAATGGGGGTAACGCCATGAGAATCATGGCGGGAGTTGCCACCTTGGGTGATCTTGCAAGCGCAATCGGGGTTCGGTCGCACGAGTCGGCGATCGTGGCTGAACTGAAGGCCGGGTCGGAAGAGGCCTACGCCTGGCTCATCGGAGAATTCCATCAACCGATCTATAACCTGGTCTATCGGATTGTCGCCGATCCCTCCGATGCCGCCGATACCACGCAGGAAGTTTTCCTGAAAGTCTTCCGGGGGATGAAGCACTTCAACGGAGACTCCAGCCTGAAAACCTGGATGTATCGCATCGCGCTGCATGAAGCATCGAACCGGCGGCGCTGGTGGTTCCGGCACAAGGCGCGTGAAACCTCTATGGAGCCCCTGCAGACGGAATCCGAATTCAGCACGCCGCTGGGCCTTGAGGATCTGCTGGCCGATGAGTCTGACTCTCCCTTTGAACATACCGCCCACGAAGAAGTGCGGGCCCGCGTGGAAGACGAACTGCGAAAGGTTCCCGAGCCATATCGTACGACTGTGGTGCTGCGCGATTTGGAAGAGATGTCGTACGAGGAGATTGCCGAGGTCACCGACGTTTCTTTGGGCACGGTGAAGTCGCGTTTGACGCGCGGCCGCGAAGCTTTGCGGCAGCGGCTTGCGGCCTACATTCGTGAAGCAGGAGCGGAACTCGGCTTGAAGGCTCCGGACGAAAGCAGTTTCAAGATTCGTCCGCGTATTCGGCGTTCAGCCGATGACAGCGAAGTCGAGGTGGCGTCATGAAGTGCGCCGAAGCCAAATCGTTGTTGTCGCCGTACCTGGACGGCGCAGTGACCGGCACACAGATGCATGCGGTCAGCCAGCACTTGCACGCTTGCACCCGCTGCAAACAGGAATACGCGTCGCTGCAGCTGACACAAGAGTTGTTGGGCAAGATCGGCCGCAGGCGAGCGCCTGCCGATTTGTCGCTGAAACTCCGGGTTGCCATTTCCCAGGAAGTCGCACGCTCCAATCGTCCGTCTTTCCCGGGATTGCTGATGCGCCTGGAAAATATGCTCAACGCATTTCTCGTCCCGGCAACCGCTGGGCTGGTGAGCGCGTTGCTGGTGTTCGGTTTCCTGATTGGCATTCTCGCGTTGCCGGCACAACTGCAAGCCGGGTATGAGGATGTCCCGTTAATGCTCTACAGCGCTCCACAACTGGAGCAATCCGCGTTTGGAATGGGGCTGGAGAGCATTAAAGACGATTCTCTGGTGATCGAGGCCTACGTTGATTCGAACGGCCGCATCCAGGATTACCGCATTCTGTCCCATCCCAAAGAGACGAAAGAACTGCTTCCCGAGGTGAAGAATATGATGATCTTCACCACCTTCCGTCCCGCGATGACCATGGGACGCCCCACCTCCGGACGAGCCGTGTTGTCGTTTTCCAAGATTAGTGTGAAGGGGTAGAACAGTTCTCAGTTCTCAGTGGTCAGCTCTCAGTTCTCGGTTGTTAGTCATCAGCCATTGGTTCAGCGGTAAGGCTTCATTGGCTGAAAGCTGAGGGCTGAAAGCTGAGCTGATGAGCGCCCTGCATTGACCCTCTTTCCAGAAGCCCGTAAACTACGGTGTAGTCCGCTCACCCCACCAACCTGTGCAGGAGGACTTCCTGGGTAGTTGGCTTCGACGCTCGCTCTATGCGGCCGTGTTTGGCCTGCTCGCACAGGTGTCTTTGGCGCAGAACGCGCCGCCGGTGGCGCTAGACACCAACGAAACTCTTTTCGCAGTACTGACGGCTGTTAACACATGCGGCTACGACCAGGAGTTAAACCTCTCCGATTCACTGCGCGTGCAGATTCGCGGTGAAGTTGCCAAGGCGATCCAAGGTTCCGAGGAAGCCCGCGAAGCCACCAAAGCGCTTTGCCAGTTCTACGACGATCATCAAAAGCTTGACGCCGCCCGCACCTTGGCGCAGTACGTCTCGCTGGCGATGTTCCTCGGACCTCCACCGGAGTTCACCCCCACGGTAAAGGAAGGCGACATCGCGCCCGATGCCAACGCTCTCCTGGGCGGCCTGCAACTCCTCGGGAAGTTCTACACACAGGCGGGATTGCACAACATCTGGCTGCGGCATCAGCGCGAATATAACGCGCTCACTGATCGCTATCACGAGCCGCTCTCCAAGATGCTGTTCGATACCGAGATCTATCTGAAGCTGCCGTCTGCCGGATATCTGGGACATCAGTTCACGGTTTATCTCGATCCCATGGGCGCGCCAGGGCAGACCAATGCGCGCCAGTATGGATCGAATTATTACGTTGTCATTTCGCCCGGGACCAGTTCATCGCTCAAGATGCAGCAGATACGGCATACCTACCTGCATTACTTACTCGATCCCATGGCCCTGAAATATCCCACGCAATTGAAGCGTCTGGATCCGCTGCTTGAGCAAGTAAAGACTTCGCCCATGGATGAGAATTTCAAGAGCGATAGCGCGCTGCTGGTGACCGAGTGCCTGATCCGTGCCATCGAAGCCCGCACTCTGCCCAGGACGACCGAAGAACAACGCGAGAAGACGGTGAACGACTCCGTACACCAGGGCTTCATCCTGACACCGTACTTCTATGAAGCACTGACCAAGTTTGAGAAGGATCCGGCCGGCCTGCGCAACACTTACGGCGAGATGCTGGCCGATATCGATATTCGTAAGGAATTGAAGCAGGCGTCGCAGGTGCAATTCGCCAGCAATGCCGATCCAGAATTGCTGCACTTGACTCGCCCCATGGAGGGTAAACTGCTCAACACCGCGGAGCAGCGTCTGTCGGTTGGCGATGTAGGAGCTGCGCAGAAACTCGCCCAGGAAGCACTCGATGAGAAGAGCGAGGATGAAGGCCATGCGCTATTCATTCTGGCCAGGGTCGCTTCCACCAACGGCGATATGAAAAATGCACAGAACTATTTTCAGCGCGCGCTTACCGTAGCCCGTGAACCGAAAGTGCTGGCGTGGTCGCATATTTATCTGGGCAGGATTTTCGATCTCCAGGAGGAGCGCGATGCGGCTATGGATCAATATCGCTCCGCGCTGAATGCCGCGGGAGCGATGCCGGAAGTCAAAGCCGCTGCCGAACGCGGCCTGCAGCAGCCGTACGAACCACCGCATCCGCCGCAGCAAAAGGATTGAGCCGCGAAGTAAAGCAAGAAATTGGCCCAGGCGTAAGCCCTGGGCAACACGGTTCCAGGAACAGGGAGGATCATGAAACGAGCAGCAATCATCATTGGGATGCTGATCGCCACAAGCATGGTGAGTGCACAACAGCCGGCAGCTCAGGGGCAACCGGCACCGGCAGGCGCCCCCCAGGCCGGGGGTCAGCAGCCAGCACCTGCAGCGCCGGCAGCTAAGCATCAGCCCGCAGCCAAGACTCAGCCCGAGTTCGATGCCTTTAACGCGGCGATGGCGAACGCGAAAGATCCCGCCGCAATGGAGAAAGCGGCCAACGACTTCGCTACCAAGTTTCCGGACAGCGAGTTGCGGGTGCTGCTCTTCAAGCAGTCCATGCGTAGCTACCAAGCGGCGAATGATGGCGACAAGATGCTAGAGATGGGCCGCGGTGTGCTCAACCTTGACGCCGACGATCCCGAAGCCCTGGTCGGCGTAGCTGAGGTCCTGGCCGAGCGCACTCGCGACACGGATCTCGACCGAAACCAGAGGCTAGCCGAGTCCAGAAAACTGGCCCTGCGGGCAACTGAAACGGTCGATACCGATCTGTCGCTCTCCCCGACCATGCCGCCGGAACAGGTGAAGCAGGCCAAAGGCTATCTGCGTTCTACGGCTTATTTTATTTTGGGCACACTGGACTTCAATGCCAAGGACTACAAAGCTGCCGAGAGCGACTTGCGGAAATCCATTGCCGAGTATCCGCAGGAGCCGATTCCGGAAGCAGTCTTCCGCCTGGCTGTATCGTTGGATATGCAGGACAATCTGGATGAGGCGCTGAAGGTCGCCAATCAGGCTGTGCAGTTGAGCAAGGAAGGTACGCCCGTGGGAAACGCCGCCCGTCAGGAACGAGACCGGATCATAGCCCGCAAAGGCGGCTCCGCCTCCGTTGCACCTAAACCGGCGAACGATCCGAATGCGGCGCCCCCGAAGCAGTAGCCCGCCTGCAGAATTGTGAGGAGTGGCGCGCCTGCGCCACTCATTTCTGACCATGAAATCACGTGATATTGCGGCGCTACAGACAGCTCTTGGGGTTGAGTTCGCCCATCCCGAACTGCTGCAGCAGGCGCTCACCCACAGCTCGCAGGCACGCGAACTCGAAGCGCTTCAGCCGGCCGTAACCAGCCGCGTAGGAGACAATGAACAGTTGGAGTTTCTGGGCGATGCTGTCTTAGGCCTTGTAACTACGGAAGAATTGTTCATCCGCTTCCCTCATTTTCGTGAAGGACAGCTATCGAAAATGCGGGCGCATTTGGTCAGCGAAAAGCATCTAATCCAGGTAGCACAGCAATTGGAACTTGGCCAGTATTTGCGCCTGGGACGCGGCGAGGAAAAAAGTGGCGGACGTAACAAAACCGCGTTGCTGGTGGATGCCCTGGAAGCAATCCTCGGCGCCCTGTATGTAGATCAAGGCATGGAAGCGGCGCGACGGTTCGTCCTGCAGCACGTGGTCACTCCCGAACTGCAACGCATCAATCTAAGCGGCAACGGGATGCCGGTCACCGATTACAAGTCGGCACTGCAGGAAAAGCTGCAAGCCGCTGGCCGACCCCAGCCTTTGTATGTACTGGTGAAAGAACACGGACCGGAACATAGCAAGATATTCACCGTGGAAGCGAGGCTGCAACCGCTGGATGCGAAGGGCAAGTCAGAGTTCGTAGGGCGGGCTGAGGGTTCCACCAAGAAAAATGCGGAGCAGGACGCCGCCCGCCAGGTACTCGAATACCTCGCATCGCTTCCCGAGTTGCCCGAAGTTCGCATTTCTAGAAAAGGCCGGACATAGTTGACGGAAGTTGCCAAACCTCAACCCGAATGGACCATGTCCCTGCAATCGTTGCTGGGCACGGTGGTCATCGCGGTGTTTGTCATTACCTTTGTAGTGCAAGCCTTCCAGATTCCCTCCGAATCAATGGAGAACACGCTGTTGATCGGCGACTACTTGCTGGTCGACAAATTCTGTTACGGCGGAAACGGGTTCTGGGATCACTTCATGCCCTACAAACCGGTGCGCCGGGGCGATGTTGTCGTCTTTCATTATCCGGTCAATCCGGAGCAGCACTTTGTGAAGCGTGTGGTAGGAGTTCCCGGAGACCGGATTCGAATGGTCAACCGGCGGCTTTACGTGAATGGGATTGGACTGGAGGAGCCGTATGTGCGCCACACCCAGCCGATTCACGATTCTTTCCGCGACGAATTCCCGCGCCTGAACGTGTCCGCTCCCGGCATGCAGGGTTCCTGGTGGCTGCAGATGCGGAAACTGGTGGAAGACAACCAGTTGATCGTCCCTGAGGGCTATTACTTCGTTCTCGGCGACAACCGCGATGAGAGCCTCGACAGCCGCTACTGGGGCTTCGTCCCGCGTGAGAATATCCTCGGGCGGCCGCTGCTGATTTACTGGTCGGTGCGCAATTTCGAGGAAGACTTGCCGGCCGCGGAATCGCCGGGTGATAAACTTTTCCGCTACGCCTATGCTGTCACCCACTTGTTTCAGGTCACGCGCTGGGATCGAACGCTTCGAGTGGTGAAATAGGGCAACCGCCCATCACGGACATAAGATTGGCTCAGAAAGAAATGAAGCAACCGGAAAAAGAGAAACCGCGGGAAACCACGGTGGAGTTCCTCGCGTCGCTGGCCGCAGTGTTGGTCACCGGACTGTTCATCATCACGTTCATCGTGCAAGCATTCGAGATTCCCTCCAGCTCGATGGAGAACACTCTGCTCATCGGCGATCACGTCTTCGTCAATCGAGAGCAGTTCTCTCCACGCACGACCTGGGCGAAGTTCGTGCCCTATCGCGACATTCATCATGGGGACATCGTGGTATTCCTCTCCCCCGCAGAGCCGGGCCTGTATGTGGTGAAGCGTATTATCGGGATTCCCGGGGATCGCATTCACCTGCGCGAGGGCGTGGTCTATCGCAATGGCGAAAGGCTGGACGAACCGTACGTCATCCACAGCACGCAGGAGCCTATTGCGTATCGCGATAATTTTCCCGCCGTGCTGCCCTCTGAAATGAACAACGTGACCGTGGACTGGCAGCTCACCATGAAGCAGTACATCCAGGGCGATGATCTCGTAGTTCCACCCGGCCATTATTTCGGAATGGGCGACAATCGCGACGTGAGCTATGACAGCCGATATTGGGGATTCATTCCGCAAGAGAACGTGATCGGACGTCCCATGTTCATCTACTGGTCATTTGAGACGCCAGCTGACGAATACCGCGAGACGGCATTCATTGACCGGGTCGGATCCGTGCTTCACAAAGTGGTCCACTTCTTTGACGAAACTCGCTGGCGACGGACCTTCAAGGTAGTCAATTGAAACTGCTTGGCTTCAGGCGCGGCGTGGTACTGGTGCTCGCGATTGTGCTGCTGGCGTTGTTCCTAGTTCGCCCCGGAGCGCAACGGTTGCGCAGTCGCATCATCCGCTCGGTCAGCCTGGCGATAGGCCGGCCGGTCGACATTGGAGCGGTTAAGCTGCGGTTTCTTCCCCAACCAGCATTCGACCTGGAAAATTTTGTGGTCTACGACGATCCCGCATTCGGCTCCGAGCCCATGGTGCGTTCGTCGGAGGTGAACGCCGTCTTGCGTGTAACTTCCCTGCTGCGCGGACGCTTGGAAATTGCCCGTCTTGACCTGACGGAGCCCAGTCTGAATCTGGTGCGCAACTGCGAGGGTCGATGGAACGTTGAGGACCTGCTGGAACGCGCGGCCAAGACCCCTGTCGCTCCCACAGGAAAAGCAAAAGGCGAGAGGCGTCCGGCATTCCCGTATATCGAAGCGAGTCGAGGGCGGGTCAACTTCAAGTTGGGACCGGAGAAAAAACCTTACGCACTGACTGACTCTAATTTCGCCGTGTGGCAGGATTCGGAAAACGCCTGGGGCATAAGACTCAAGGCGCAACCGGTGCGTACCGATTTCAACCTGAGCGATACCGGCCTGGTGAAATTGACCGGTACCTGGCAGCGCGCCTGGACACTTCGCGAGACTCCGCTGAAATTCGATTTCCAATGGGACGGAGCGCAACTTGGGCAGCTCACCAAGCTAGCGTCCGGGTCTGACAGAGGCTGGCGGGGAGCGGTCAGGATTAACGCAACCCTCGCCGGCGAGCCCGCTGATCTTGGCGTCACCACCGATATTTCGGTTCAGGATTTTCGCCGCTACGACATTGTCAGCGGAGGTTCTTTGCGGCTGGCTGCCCATTGCAACAGTAAATACACCTCCCTCGATCGCAGCTTTTCATCGATTGCCTGTTCGGCTCCGGTGGGCTCTGGAGGTCTCAGCATGAGCGGTGAACTCCGCGGCTTTAACAGCTCAACCTACAACTTGACACTGCTGGCACAAGATGTGCCGGTGCAGGCGCTCGTTGATATGGCACGCCAGGCCAAGAAGAATTTGCCAGAGGATCTGGTCGCGACTGGGAAACTGGACGCAAACGTCCGCGTATACCGCGAGGAAAATGGCCCACCCGTTTGGAGAGGCGGCGGCGAAATCCTCGGCGCAAACCTGAGCTCGCCGTCCAACAAGACAGAGCTGGCCTTGGACACCATCCCGTTCAGCATCTCTTCTTCAAACACCCAAGCGGAGTCGAAGAACGTTCGTGCGAAGAAAACGCAGGCGGATTCCCCGCCGGCAACCCACGTGGATATCGGTCCCTTTGATCTCGCACTAGGGCGACCACATCCCGCTACTGTGAGCGGCTGGTTATCGGGTTCCTCCTACCAGCTTTCCGTCACCGGGGACGCGCAGGTACAGCAAGTACTGCGAGTGGCGCGGATATCAGGCCTGCCTTCACCGAATGTCGCCGCCGAGGGTGCCGCAAAACTCGATCTGCGGATTGCCGGCAACTGGGCTGGCTTTTCTCTGCAGAAAACGCTGGGCAGAGTGCAACTCAATGATTTGAGGGCTGAGGTGCGCGGCGTGAATGCGCCCGTAGAAATTACGTCTGCTACCGTTCTGCTGCAAGCGGATCGCGTCGAGGTGCAAAATCTGGCTGCCTCTCTGGGCGAAAGTAATTGGCGTGGTTCGCTGAGCTTGCCGCGGCCTTGCGCCGCACCCGGCAATTGCCCCATCCATTTTGATCTCCGTGCCGACCAGATTTCGACCGTCGAACTCAGCCGGCTGCTCAATCCCAACGCGCGCAAGAAACCGTGGTATCGCTCCCTTTCGTTCTCCGCAAAACCGGGCGTGCCCTACCTCGCCACAATTCATGCCAGCGGACAACTGAAGGCCAATCATGTGCTGATTGGGAAGCTGAGCGGTATGAACCTTTCCGCAAACATTGCCTTGGATGAAGGCCAGTTGCGTGTCTCCGATTTGCATGGCGACATCCTGGGCGGCAAGCACGAAGGAGAGTGGCAGGCCGATTTTACCGTCAAGCCGCCAGTGTACAAGGGCAGCGGAACACTTGATCATGTTTCCCTGCCGGAAGTAGCCAGAGCCATGCACGATGGCTGGGTTACAGGAACGGCAAGCGCTCGCTATCGCTTGACGAGCGCCGGTTTGAGTACCCGTGAACTGCTGGACTCAGCTGACGCTACGCTGATCATCGACGTTCACGATGGCTCGTTGTCTCACATTTCTCTTGCCAGCGGCACGGGACCGCTGCAGGTCCGCCGCTTGCAAGCACAAATCATTCTGCAGGATGGCAAGTTCAAAATCCGCGAGGGCAAACTTGAGTCTCCGGGCAGCATCTATCAATTAAGCGGCTCTGCCTCGCTGGGTCAGATTCTGGATGTGAAACTGGTGCGGGATAGCAGTCATGGGTTCAGCATCACGGGAACCGTAGCCGAACCCCGCGTTGCCCCGACCACCCAGGAGACGCAAGCCGCCCTGAAACAATGAGGGCCTTCTTCGCGTTTTCTCTCAGTTGGATTTTTCTTTCCTTTGCGGCAGCACAGAAGACTGCTCCCGATCCTGCAGCCGTAGCCAGCATGGAGCGCAAGCTGCAGCACATTGAGAACAACGCCGCCGCGGCGCATCTCGATCTTACCCCCACCGTGATAACCGAAGCGGAAGTAAACGCCTATCTGGCTTCTGGACGGGTAATTCTTCCCCAAGGCGTCCAGTCAGTTCACTTGCAAGGACAGCCGGGAGTGGTCACAGCGACTACACGGGTGGACTTCGATCGCTTGAAAGCGGGACAGAACTCCTCTAACCCGCTGCTCTCCATCTTCAGCGGAGTGCACGACGTCGTCGTTAATGGTGACGTTCACGGCGCTGGCGGACAAGGCTTCGTGCACGTTAATTCCGTGTCCATCGATGACGTAGACGTCCCACGATTTGTGCTGCAGCTCTTTGTGGAAAAGTATCTTCAGCCGAAATATCCCGGAATTGGGCTGGATTCGCGCTTTACGCTACCTGATCGGATTGATACTGCTACCGTCGGGCTCCACAAGCTGACAATAATGCAGAAATGAAACGCTATCCGTCGTGGAACGCAGGGTCCACCGTCTGCCCTCCTTACGGCACATATCCCGGACCACGCAGAACCTTTCCCGGCAGCGCACCGGTCATCTTTCCACCGTCAATCACCGGCACCCCGTTCACCAGGACGTACTCCATCCCCTGAGAGAGCTGATTGGGTTTCTCAAATGTTGCCACATCCTGAATCGTCGCTGGATCGAAAATCACGACATCTGCCCACATACCTGCCTTCAGCACACCCCGGTCGGTAAGGCGCATGCGTTGCGCCGGAAGCGCCGACATTTTCCTGATCGCATCTTCCAACGTGAGCTTGTGTTCTTCCCGCACGTATTTTCTGAGAATGTGCGGGAACGTTCCGTAGGCCCGGGGATGGGGATGCTCCTGCCCGAGAATTCCCTCCGGTGATGCGCCCGAGGAATCGTTATCGATTGAAACCCAGGGCTGCTGCAGCGCAAGCGCGACGTCGGGTTCCGACATGCCGAACACCGCGACATTGGTGAAAGCATTGTCTTCAATCAGCAAATCGAAAAGCGCATCCATAGGGTCCTTGCCCCAGAGTTTCGCCACTTCCGAGAGTCGCTTCCCCTGCAGGGAGATGAGTTTCGGATTTTGCACTACGCCGATCAAAACCGCTTCCGGGCCAGGAATCTCCTGCCATTCGTTATCCCAGTCGGAAGACGCGGTCATCAGATCCTTACGAATCCGCGCCCGCGATGCGGGATCTTTCAAACGCTCAATAAGCTTAGAGTCGCCGCCGTCGTGAGCCCACGGCGGAATGAAGGCCGACAGGCTGTTAAACCAGGCGGTGTATGCGTAAGTGTCCGCGCTTATATCGGTTGCCGCTTTGCGCGCCGCGTCGATCTTGGCGACGACTTCCGGCATGCGTCCCCAATTATTTCTTCCCGCAACCTTGATGTGCCAGATTTCCACCGGGATGTGCGCTTCGCGCCCGACGCGCAAGGCTTCATCGATCGCCGGAAGCACGGCATCGCTCTCATTGCGCATGTGCGTGGCGTATATACCCCCGAACTTCGCAGCTTCGTTGGCTAGCGAGATCAGTTCGTCGGTCTTGGCGTAAGGAGCAGGAGCATATTCAAGCGACGTCGAAACTCCAACTGCACCATCCTTCATCGCTTCGCGCACCAGTTGTTTCATCTGCTCCAGTTGCGGCGGTGTCGGCTGCGTGTCGTCATCGCCCAGCACCATGCGCCGTACCTGTGTCGCTCCTACATAAGACGCCAGATTGATGCCCATTCCCTGCTTCTCTATCCTTGCGAAGTACTGACGCATCGTCCGCCAGTCGGGAGAGATGTGGTAATGCTCGTAGCCAGGACGGTCTGCCTGAATGACCGCGTCGTTGAGCGGAGCAGCCGATCCACCCTCCCCTGTGATCTCGGTCGTGATGCCCTGAAATATCTTCGAAGGCAGCCGTGGATCCACAAGAATGGTCAACTCCGACTGACCGAGCATGTCGATAAATCCCGGCGCTACCACCTTGCCGTGAGCATCAATCGTGCGTTTTCGCGCGGCGTCGGCCAGATTGCCAATGGCCACGATTTTGCCGTCCCGAATGCCGATGTCTCCGGAATACCACGGCGAGCCCGTACCATCGATGATGTGGCCGCCTGTGATTACCACATCGAAAACTGGATTCGCCTGAGGGAAGGCAAATGGTACTGACAAACTAAGTAGTACTACTGCCAGCATTTTGTACTTGAGCCACTTAATGGTCACACTCTGCATCGATTATTCCTCTGATGTTCTACTAGGTCGAATTTTCAGCCGGTACTCACTTCTCATTACTGTGTCGGTTTCTCACCAGGAATGAATTTGTCATCCTGAGCGCAGCGAAAGATCTGCTGTTTGGCGGCACGTAAGAACACAGTCTCAGCTCCTGCAGCACAGTCGCCTGGTGCGCAGATTCCCGGCTTAGCATTCGTCGGCGCTTGAGCAATCACCCGCGATCGCTGGCTGCTTCCGCGGCTTATGCTCGCAGCTGGGCGTGTTGATACAGGATTCCTTCAGCATGAGCCGCTGCACCGGATTTCCCCCGATGATGTGCGACTCGACGATTTCGTCGACGTCATTGGCGGTCACTCCTCCGTACCAGATCGCATCGGGGTAGACCACAAGGTTGGGACCATGCTCACATTGGTCGAGGCAGCCCGATTGGTTCGCGCGCACTTTTCCTTTGAGCCCATGTTCTCTCAGCTTCTGCTTGAAAAGCTTCTGCAGCGCCGCTTGTCCTTCGGGATCGCAACAGCCGCGCGGATGTCCCGGCGGACGCTGGTTGCCGCAGATGAAAATATGCTTCTCGAACTTCGGCATGGGAATAATGTAGCAGGCGGCAGACCTCAGGCGTCGGACCTCGGACTTCAGACGTCGGACCTCGGATTCAGACGCCTGAGGCGATGGCTGACGCTCGAGGTCTGAGGTCGGAGGTCGGAAGCCTGAGGTCTGAAGGCCAAGGTCTGAAGCCCGAGGTCTGAGGTCCGAAGTCTGAGGTCCGAAGTCCGAGGTCCGAGCTCTGAAGTCCGAGGTCTGAGGCTTGAAGTCCGAGGTCTGCGATCCGAAGTCCGGGCTAGTCTTTCAGCGGAACGATGGTTTGATTACCGCGACAGAATGTGGCCACGCGTTGCAGTCCGCCTTGGGGTTGTGTGACCACCATGACTGGACCGTAGCAGTAGACCGCGTGACCGCTGTCGGCGAAGTACCAGCGACCGCCCTTACGTGAAAGTTGCGTTACGGCGGTGTCTACCGGAGTGCGCGGCTGGAGCGTTGGTCGAAACGCGGGGACGGACAACAACAAGACAACGCACGCCAGAGCTCTCATAGAAATCTGCTGGGCCCGGAATTTAGATGGAGAGCAGGGTCCGTCGCTCGTCGCCGATTTCGGAGGTGTCTTGCGGTGGCTTGGGCGGAACTGGTCTTCGGAGCTTGCGGTCGCTCTTGGCGTCACCCCGCGGGGCCTGGGCCGACGGAGTTTGCGCCTGGGAGTGAGCATCTGCCTGCGCCTGAGCCTGGGCCTGGGCTTCGGCGTGCTGCTTCTGGTTGGCATGCCCTTTCATGGCGCTGAGCTCGGTGCTGTCGCTGAACAATTGGCGGATCAGATTGCGTTGGGCATCAATGGTCTGTCCTTGCTCCACGACCAGCAGGGCCATCAGGCCGTAGGACACCAGGAACAGCACGATCAACAGCGGAAGCATGCCGTGCTTCGGCTTGGGCATGAGCTCAACGTTGTCCAGGGCCAGATTCAGCAAGTGGCACCCTTTCGGCGCCCCATAGCAGCGGGCACTTCACGAAATGCAGCTTGCGAACCAATATTTGACGGAAATTCAACTTCTTGCAGGACAGGAACTTACCCTGGAAGACCGCGGCGCTCGATTGGAAGCGAAGTGCAAGTTGCTTGCACATTATGAGTAACCGGCCTGCGTTACGGGGTAAGTTGACCGAGCCTAACTTGAAAAGGGGTCGCGGAGAACGGGGCTGCCAATTTTTGTCATCGGTGCATGGCGGGTGACTCCGTGGCAGTCCCACCGACTTCAAGGAAGGCAGCCGAAAAAGTCGGTTCCAAAGATTCGAAGAATGGATCTTGTTGCTTACTTCCCGCCCAAAACCAGCTTAGCAATGGTGGCCAGCTGCATGTTTGACGTGCCTTCGTAAATCTTTCCGATTTTAGAGTCGCGCCAATACTTCTCGACCGGATAATCCTTGGTGAATCCGTAGCCGCCATAAATTTCAATGGCCAGCGAGGTAACGCGCTCGGCCACCTGCGAGCAGAACAGCTTGGTCATCGCGGCTTCTTTCACGAATGGCACGCCGGCATCTTTCATGCGCGCGCTGTTGTAGACCATGAGACGGGCGGCTTCGATCTCGGTCGCCATTTGTGCGATTTGGAACTGAATACCCTGGAAATCTGCGATAGGCTTGCCGAACTGCTTGCGTTCCACTACGTACTTGCAGGCATACTCCCATGCTCCGCGCGCCACGCCGGCCATCTGCGCGCCGATGCCGATCCGGCCTTCATTCAGAGTCTCGATCGCGATCTTGTAGCCTTTGCCGGACTCGCCTAGTACGTTCGCTTTGGGCACGCGGCAATCTTCCAGAATTAGTTCGCAAGTTGAGGAGGCGCGAATACCAAGCTTGTCTTCCTTCTTGCCAACCCTGAATCCTGGAAAATCTGTTTCAATGATGAATGCGGTTATGCCCCTGTATCCGGCTGCGGGATCGATCGTCGCAAACAGGATGAAGACTCCGGCTTCCTTGGCGTTGGTGATCCACAGCTTGCGTCCGTTCAGAACGTATTCGCTGCCCTTGAGTTCGGCTTTGGTCTGCAGCGCGAAGGCGTCGGATCCCGATCCGGCCTCGCTCAAAGCGTAGGCGCCGCAGGTGTCGGCAGCCAGGCGTGGCAGATAGCGTTTCTTTTGATCCTCATTTGCCCATCGCAGCAAGGCATTGTTGACCAGCGTGTTCTGGACGTCTACCACCACGCCGGCGGAAGCGTCCACCCGGGAAAGCTCCTCGACCGCAAGAATCGCTTCGAAAAACTTGCCGCCGCCTCCACCGTATTGCTCAGGAATTTCAATTCCCATCAGGCCCAATTGGAAGAAATCATGAATCAGACCTTTATCGAAGACACCCTTCTCGTCCATTTCTTTCACCAGCGGACGAACTTTTTCTTCGGCAAACTGGCGGATATTATCGCGGAAGAGAATTTCGTCGTCTGTCAGGGACGTGAGAGGCGCGGGCGGTGGAGTCTGCAAAATGGCTTCCGGCATAAGATTCCTTAGGCGAAGGATGCCAAACTGGAAATTCTAGCACTAGCTCGGACTGGACCGAATAACGGCTTGTGGCGGGATGGTATGTGAGTCCGATTTCAGGGCTTGGGTGAGCACAACAACGGCGGGGAACTTCTCAATCGTCAATCCAAGATCGTCGATCCTGAATTGCAGCTAGCTCTGTTTTCCGCCTTGCACCAGCTTCATCCCCTCCGACTGCAGAATGCGGTGAATCTGATTGCGCGCGTGCCCTGACCACGGACCGACCGTGTCCAGCTTGATGTAAGACCGCCAGTGCTTCAGCGCCTTACGCGGCTCTTTCACCTTTTCGTAGGCGAGCGCCAGGTTGTAGTGCGCGTCGGCGTAGGTGGGGGCGAGTTGCAGGGCGGTGTTGTAGGTTTGGATGGCTTCCTGCACACGTCCGGTCTCGTCGAGTACGTTGCCTAAATCGAAGTACGCCAATGCGTAGCGCTGATCGACTTCAATCGCACGCCGGTAGTGCCTCTCCGCCAGCGTGAACTCCTGCCGGTTGTAATAGAGCGTCCCCAGGTTGATGTGCGCGGCGGCGTGATCGGGATCGAGTTCGAGCACGCGCTCATAAGCGGCAATAGCCTGAAGCTGGCTCTGGGGATTCTCTTCCAGCGCGATCCCGCGGGCGAATAGGTCGGCTACATTGGCCGGCGGGGCCTCGGGCGTGGGTTTCGGTATCGAGGTGCTGGTGACCACGCGCTGGTCGAGCGAGAAGTCGAACATGAACTGGCCGGCGATGGGTTCCACCAGCTTGCCTTCGTGGCGGAAGGCGACGCGGTGTCCGGTGATATACGCTCCGGCCTCAAGCAGCGGATTTTCCATGCCGGCAACCTGTTTCTGCATGGCCTCCAGTGATTGCCGGATGACCGCCGGGCGCACCTTGCTCGCGCACAGGTCACGGACTTTTTTGATTTGCAGGAAATCGACGAAGGAATAGCTCTCGGCGGCGGCTACCAGTCCGGCTTTTTCCCACCCTGCCAACTGACGCGCCGTGATCCGTAAAATCCGCAGCAGGTCCGCTCGACTATATCGATACACAATTGTAAGGGAGCTTTCTCACTTATTATCCGGAAGCCAGTTGGCGCTTGCAAGCAGAAACTCGGCTCTACTAGTGCATTTCGGGGCAACAACGTGGATCGCGTTGTGGAAATGAATTGGAGTGCGGTGGAAAAACGAGTCGCAATCACTACGACTGCTCGGCACCTATGCAACGCGGCGCAAGCAGCTGATCGATTGCATCCCCCGCCTCGAAATCAGCGAGGCGCAAGATGAACTGGAGCCGACGATCGGACTTGAACCGATGACCTGCCGATTACGAAACGGCCATACTCATCCGGCTTATCTATTTTTCAATCATTTAGCCCGTGTTCACAGGGGTCAAAAGGGGCTTTTTGGGCATGGGCGGCGCAAGTTTGGGCAACAAATGGGCAACAGAAGCGAGACCGCGGAGCACGCGCCAGCCTACCCAATTTTCACCACTTCTGTTTCGATGTCGTATTTGCGAAGGGCTTCGGCTGCCGCCACTGCGCCGGGTTCTTGATTGAAACACATGTGCAATGCGGCCTCGAAAGTAAACAGCACTTCGTGCTCGGCGGCATTGATGTGCCACCGCGAAAGCCAGTACCCCGGCTTGTAATCCGGCCCCATGCCTGACACGTACTTCACAGCCCAGCCGCGCAAAGGAGGCATACCCTCGATTGGCACGCGAAATGACGGTATCGGCAGCACAACCTCTTCGACATTTTTGTTCATGGGATAAATTCTAGCACCGTGTGGGCGTCCATTCCTTACTGACGTTTGTGCCGCACTCGTAGCACTATTTCGGCTCGTAAACTTGCCGGGGCGCGCGTATCTATTTCAACAAACTGCCCATGCTGCACACCTGTAAGCATGTTGGTCTTGAAGATGGGCACTTTCGTTATCATGCCATCCTGCTCCAACTCAAAACAGGTTTCATGCGGATAGTTCGCGTATTGGGAGCAGCCATGAAAGATGCCGGTATACGTCTTTTCAGTGAACATGGCAGGGGCGGCAGGTTTTGTATCGGTCTGTAATTTCTTACGGAAGTAGCCCCAGAACCGTTCGCTTGCTGTGCTGCGCAGCGCGCCGCCTGCCGTGGCAATTGCTCTCCGTTTCAACCAACCAAGGATTGCCACACACACGATGCCAAGCAGCTCAAGTATCCGGGCCAGAGGTGGCAATGCAAAGATGTGCCACATTTCAGCCGGATTCTATCACCAGAGTAGAATGGGGTCATGCAAAGTGACGTTGAAGAACGCATCAGAGGCGAACGAGCACAGATAACGGCGCTGGATTCCACACTGGGCGCCAAACGTACGCCATACCTGAAAGGCCAACTGCGTTCCGCATCTGGCAGGCTGGACGATGCTATGTCCGCCTTGCGCCTCGCTGCGAAAGCCCAGCCTGAATACGTATACATGTGGCTTGATTTTGCCGAGATGAACATTCAAACAGCAGCACAAACGCGGCAAAAAGTGAAGGCACTGGTTGATAGGTATGGCGGGCCAGACCACGTTTTAGAAGTCGGCGGTTAGCTACTCGCGCCATGTTAAACATCGCGGAATGACGCAAGCCCACATAAGTTGTTGTGTTCTTGAAATTGATTGAAGTACCATTCCGAGATGGCCGAAGACGACAAGGAAAAACTCCACACGACCCCTGCGCCCGCATCCGGGACCACCGCTGCCAAGAAAAGACGTAAACGCAAGGTCAAACGTAGCGCCAACGGTACTGGTGGCGGGAACCGCACTCCCGTCACAAAGCAACTTGCGTTCCCGAAGCACTCGCTCCTAAATTGCCTGCGCATCCCAAAAGCTGTCCTCGAGCAGAATGCTGGGAAGGAGTGCGTGGCCAAAGATGCAGCTAAGTTCGCTGGCATTGGCTACACGGGTGATATCGGCGTCGAAATCAGTTCTGCGCTTAAGTATGGCTTGTTGGAGCGCCCCACGCCCGGAATGGTCAAGCCAACGGAAATAACTCGCAGAATCGTCAGACCACAGAAGCCGAATGATGAAATTGAGGCAATGCGCGAGGCGGTACTGCAAGCGCCTGTTATCTCCGACGTATATAAGCACTACCGTGGCGAAAATCTACCGGATAGGTCTTTCCTAGTAAACACTGCGCGGGATTCGTTCCATGTACCAGCCGACCGCGTAGAAGAGTTCGTGGATATCTTCGTCCAAACACTCAAAGATGCCAAGCTGTTGCAGGAAGTAGACGGCAAACAGCGCGTGCTTGATGTTACGCACACTGAGCCGGGCGGCGGCACAAGCAACGTGGCAGCAGACGAGCACCTAAAGAAGGTCAGCAAGGGCGTTGCTGTGGAGGCAACGGACACGTGCTTTGTGATGATGCCATTTGACGTACCCTTGGGAGCGTATTACGAAACAATCTATGAACCGGCGATTAAGAAAGCTGGTTTGACGCCAATTCGAGCAGATAACGAGATTTTCGGCACCGGCAAAATCATTGACCAGATATATGCCGGAATCAATGCTGCCAAGATTCTGGTGGCGGAGTTGACTACGAGGAATGCAAATGTGTTCTATGAGCTTGGGCTCGCGCATGCGCTCGGAAAGCCTGTTGTATTAGTGTCCAAAACTCAGGAGATTCCCTTCGATGTGAGCCACGTGCGGGTTATCTACTACGACGTGAATGACCCTTTCTGGGGCAACAAGCTCATCGACAAAGTGGCAGAAAACATAATTTCGGCAATTAAAAACCCGAAAGAGGCAATTCTGTTCCAAGCAAAAGGTTGAAATGGCGGCCAGAAAAACGCAACAGAAGGAATCCATACCGCCGACGCTTTCACATCATCAAGCCATTCCCCTCTTGCGGCGGCAAGCGGAGCGCGCTGACGACGTAATTGGAATGCGTTTCAACGACCCGCAGGTCGACGTTTGGGAAAACTCCACCCTGAACATCTTGAACCAAACGTTTGGCCAGCCGAACGGCGAACTACACCACAACACTCGTGAGTTCACTCACGCACGCGGCGGTGTGTCCCTGCACGTAAATATGAGTGATGGAGAAATCCAGCGAGAGCATGTCGGGAAAACGAAACTTAGGAAGGCTCTTTTGCTGGGATTCATTGAACAGTTGCAAGATTTAGCGCCGCCCAGCGCCACAACTGCGCCAGAGCACTATAGCTTTCACTCTGAAATCCAACGCACAAGCGAACAACTGTTCCGCGATGGCCATTACAAACAGGCAGCATTGGAAGCCTACATCAGAGTGATTGAACAGGTGAAAGTTACGTCGGGCCTACTTGAAGACGGCGATTCCCTGATGAACAAGGCTTTCGGAATAGAGAAGCAATCACCCATGATTCAATTCAACAGTCTTTCGACTGAAGCAGAGCGTGATGAACAGCGTGGCATTATGTACCTGTTTAAAGGGATAGTGGGCCTGCGTAACTCGAAAGCTCATAGCAATCGCCTTTTTAACGACCCGTCCCGCGCCCATGAATACCTCGCCCTTACAAGCCTACTGATGCGTCTGCTGGAACTCGCCCAAGTAAACCCCAAGAGGTAGAGCCCTCAGAGCGCGGCTGCCCCAAAGTAACTCCCGCCCGAGATTACGAGACGGCCCTCGACATTTCCGGGCAGTGGCTCCAGTCTCGTCTTTAAGCCCCGGAATCGCCGGGCATGGAGGAAAAATGAAATCATCCGCCGCCTCGAAATCAACGAGGCGCAAGATGAACTGGAGCCGACGATCGGACTTGAACCGATGACCTGCCGATTACGAATCGGCTGCTCTACCAACTGAGCTACGTCGGCTTGATCTCGATTCTAAATGTGCTTGCGAGAAGCGTAAAGAGCAGTGCAACGTAGCTACGAGTCTGGTCTGGTGCCCAGGGAACCACCAATCACTTGCCACGTCTCCGCATCATGCGTGACTTTCAGCTCGAGCGAGAACTTCGTACTGCCGTTCTGACTCCGCCGGCAACAGCACCCACAAGCTGTATACGCCGAGCGCAGTCCCAAAAGGAATGTTGAACAACGACAGAATTGCCAGAACGATGGTCAGCATCCGTGCCCAGGGCTGACGCCGTAGCAGACCCCATCCGCTAAAGAATCCGATGGCAGCCTTCGCCAAAATCAGAATGCCGACGAAGGTCAGCAGCGGCTGCAAAAACAACGGCGGACCGCTGATGCCCCTTGGGCCGAAGAGCGTATGAGCGACGATAATCACGGCGACGCCGCCCACGGCATTCATGGCCGACATCGCAAGCCACAAGATCCCAAGTAGGCGAATGTGCTGCCGCACGCGATCTTCACGGACGTGGGTCTGCATCCCGGCCATGATTTGTTTCCCGCAGCCGCTGCAGAAACTCTGACCGGGCTGTAATGCGGTACCGCATCCATCACAGAACATGAAGTCCTCCCCAATCGCGCTATCAATCACCTAACAGAACTTACGCAGAATGAGCGACGTATGTTTCACATCGAACTCGCTCAAACATCTCAAACATAAGGAGGGCAAACGAAAAGGCCACCCGGCAACATGGGCGGCCTCTTCTTCAAGGGAGAATAGTTCCAACGGAGGTTAGACCGTCAAAACTTTCTGGCGAAATCTTATGAGCCGCAAAAGGGGGGTGTCAAGAATTTTTTGGGAAATAAATACCTTTGTTTTCAGCAGCTTAGTGACTTCGTTAACAGCCCCGCGAATGACTCAGTTTGAGACAAATACCTGCTCACCAGCTTCTAAGCTGCTTTCCTGGAACAACTTACCCTCGGATCGAGGGCTCGGAGCGCTTGTCGGAGAGGTGCAGGGAGATAAATTCCATCTCCTCGGGACGATCGAAAACCCGGTCGGGGAAAAAGCGCTTCACCAGCAGACGCACTCCCCCGAATGCGACGCCCGCAACCAACATGAGCCCAAGAATGATTCCGCACAGGATAATGACGTTAAACAAGAGATTTGCAAGATTGTCCTTCTTGTCGAACGAAGTGTTCTCGTTCCAGGTGACGTCAGCGTCGTAGTTGACCGAAGCCAGCAGAGACTTGCCTTCGCTGGGCGAAAGCGGTCCTGACGCAATCACCACGATCGGGCCGGTTCGTTTATCGAAGAAGGGACTTTGCGAAGCGACCGCCGGCTGAGTTGAGCTCGTTTGATGGGCTGCATCGATGCGCCGCAGATGCTCGGCCGCGATTTGCGGTGTGGGGTAATAGATCAGCATCAGCGTAGCTTCGCCGCCTGACGCGGCGTACTTGCCCTGAACCACTTCCGGCGCGGCGCTGAAATCCACAAGTTGACCGGGAACTAGGGGATCGATCTTGTCTAAAGCTGCGGGTCCCATTACGTATTTCGCGCTGTTCTTTACGTAGGACTGGCGCGGAAGGTACGCGGGGAGCCCGGGGAGCTTGGACGCATTCGCCGCAGGCGGGGCAAAGGATGACGCCAGGTCCCGCAGTTCCGCTGCCGACATGGCGCTCAGCTTGGAAAATACCGCGTCCACCAAGACGTTTCCTCGATAGAACAGCACTCGCTCGTTGAGTGAAGCTCCCTGATCGCCAATTTTCTCGACCAGCATGGGCGGAAGCTTGTAGTAGGTGAATGCCCCGTAGGCGCCCGTGGCGTCTTCAAACCGCGCAGCTTTAACGGAGACCGTCCTTCCATCATCGCGGCTGTAAGTCGCGGACTCGAAGTCCTTGAAGCCGTATTCTTTTAGAACCGTGGCATTCGTGGGATCAGCCGCACCAAGGTCTTTACTGCTAACCGCCGAACCTGCGATCTGCCATCCCCCAAAGGTGTTTGGGAGTAAAGAGGGTGCAGGAGGCTCGGCTGCGGACACCGAGCTAACGAGAAACAAAATAACGGATAGACAGGTAATCAGCTTCAGGAATCGCATGAAAAATACCCGGGAAAGTCGCACACTAGCCCTTCCCATTAGACTACAGACACGGCGGGAAAGTTTCCAGCGGGTGCCGGCCTGCCCAGACGTATGAGTAAGTAACAGCCTGTTTGGGTTTGCTATTGGGTATCAGATACTTGGAACTGGCTGGCGTCTTTCTTGCTCGCCACCTTCACCCCGCTCAGCCCACCGACATACTTGGAAATTCCCTTGTATAGAGAGTCCGCGATCCGTTGCCGGTACGCAGCCGTTTCCAGTCGCCGTTCGTCCCCGGGATTGCTTACAAAAGAAATCTCGGCCAGGATCGAGGGCATGTTGGCGCCTATGAGCACGATGAATGGAGCCTTCTTCACGCCGCGATCCCGAATACCAGGGCTTTTCACCGCCAACCCGCTATGCAGCGATCGTTGCACGTCGGTGGCGAATTCGCGCGACTCCTCGATTTTCTCTTTCAGCGCGATTTTCTTCACCAGATCCTGGAGTTCGTGGATGGATTTGTCGGACACGGCATTCTCGCGCGCCGCTACTTCCAGCGCTTCCGGCGATGAGGTGAAGTTCAGATAGTACGTCTCAACCCCGCGCGCGTCCGCGTCGCTGCTTGAGTTGGCGTGAACTGAGACGAACAAATCAGCCTCCTCCCGGTTGGCGATGGCCGTTCGGGTCTCCAGCGGAATGAAAGTGTCGTCGCTGCGGGTGAAGACAACCTCCGCGCCAAGGCGCGCTTCGAGCAGTTTGCCCAGGCGTCGCGAAACTTCCAGCACTAGGTCTTTTTCCTGCAATCCATTTGGTCCGATGGTCCCGGTGTCGTGTCCGCCGTGGCCGGGATCAATCACGATCTTTCCGATTTTCAAACCGAGAGCGCGGATCAGCGAGCGATCTCCGCTTGCGGTTGGCGCCGCTTCACGGACGTCATACTCCGGATCGAGCGGCTTACGCCTGCCCTTGGCAGCGCGAGTCCTGGGCCGTTCGGAATTCTTGATGGAACTGGAGGCCTTCGCCGTGAGTTTAGTCTCCGGCGCATCTGCTTGCGCTTCCGCCTCCTCTTCAACCGCCTCCACGATCACTTTCTTCTTTAGGTCATTGTTGATGGCTTTGGTGGCCGCGACGGACTTCGTGGTCTCGGCAGTCGCAGCTTTTGGAGGAGCGGGTCTGATCGTAACGTCGTCCTCTGGGGCAGAAGAACCCCCGGTTTCATTCTCCTGGAGCGGTACATCGGCTGTGCCAATGATGTCTTTCTTCGTCTCTGCTTTTAACTGTGCAGCCCGGTCATCATCGGAGATCGCCGCTTTGCGGCCTGTCTTCGATTTATTGGTCTCACGGTCGCGAATATCAACAATCAGCCGCGTGGGGTTGGGCAGCAGAAAAGCCCGATAGTCGGAGAGTTTATCCACCTCCAGCACAACTCGCGTCTTGCCGGGTTGGAACTGTGCGACGCGAATCTTGCGCAGGAAGCCATCATCCACATCGAAACTCTTGCCGACCAGCGTCGAGACAAGCCGGGTGTCGAGAAGATCGAAGACGATTCGCCGAGGATGATCGATGCGTTGCGACTCGTATTTCACATCCTGCTCAAGATCGATCGCCACTCGCGTGTATTCGGGCGTTGACCAGTGACGTATACCTGTGACCAGTGCCGGCTTGCTCTTTGCTTGCGATGGCGGTTTCTCGGATGCTTCCTGCGCAGGAGCATCTTTTCCCGAGTCGTTCTCCGCATCTTCAGTTTTCACAACCTTTTTCTTCGCGCTTGCCTGTTCTATCGGTTCCGCCAAAGCGTCACGTGCATCGTCCGCCAGGCGATTGTGAGGATAACGTCTCAGGAATTCCTGGAAAGTGGCGCGCGCTCTCCCGGGGTCATCGAGATCGTCTTTATAGATTTGCCCGATGGTGAACAGGGCGTCGCAACGATATTTGCTGCCGGGATATTCTCGTCTGAGAAGCTCGTACTGTCCGATAGCCGACCGGAGTACGTCGTCGTCGTCGAAGCGCCGTCCCATCTCGACCATCAGTTCGGCAACCGCTACTACACTGGGATCAGCTTTGGTGGAAGTGGGTGCGCCGTAATAGATGCGGCGATAGGCGCTCATCACCCGCTGATACTCGCCTCGCGTGCGCTCGCCTGCCGGACGGCCATCCAGGGCCTCGCGCATATGCTCGGCAGTCGCGAACTGCGTTCGCGCCCAGGCATCGGATTTATGGCGAGCATTAGCCGGAAGCGCTGCAAGCAGCACGAGCACAGCCGCAGCCGCAGTCCCAGCCCTGCGCATCATGCGTCGGCTTCCCGCTGAATGGTGAAATCGGTGTTCTTCAATTTTTCTTGCCCGTAATCGCCGCCGTTCTGCTACTCACCTAAAGACAGATGCGCCCGCTTCAATCCGTGTTGCTGATGTAAAGCATTCCTCGCGCATCGCGTTCAACCCGCACCGGATCGTGTACCGGGTTGCCGATGAAATGCAGGCCCGCATTGCCGCCGCCGTAGTACAGGTTGGTGATCCGCTTCACGTAGTTGCGGGTTTCGCCGAACCGCGGCACTCCGGAACTCCGTGCCACTGCGCCTGCTCCGGCGTTGTAAGCGGCAAGGCTTAGCTTGATGTCACCCCCATAGCTCTCCATCAGCTTCTTGAGGTGGCGTACCCCGGCATCTACGTTCTGTTGCGGATCAAACGGATTGGTCACGTTGAGTGACCGCGCCGTCTGCGGCATCAATTGCATCAAGCCCATTGCGCCTTTGCGTGAGACGGCGTTGGGATTGAAGTTGGATTCCACTTTGATAACCGCACGCACCAGGTTGGGATCCACGTTGTGCCGCTTTGCTGCCTCCTCGATTGCGGCGTCGACCTCCTCCGGCGTGAAGGCTCGACCACGCTGGTAATTGGCTGTAGGCTGCGGCGCGTAGCGGCCCAGATACTGATTGATTTCCGCAGCCGCCGAGCGCGCTGCCCGGATGTTGGCCGAAGGTACCGGCTTCCACCGGCGCTCGGTCACACTCCAGAACACCAGCATATTCCGGCGCGGCGCAGGGCTATCACCGGTTCTGGACTTGCTGACGGGGATTTCTTCGTTGACGTAGACTTTGCGGCCGGTTTCGTCGGTGGTCGAGGTGATCGCCGCTGCTGTGGAACCGGTCTCGGCCTGCACGTATGGCGTGAGTGAAAGGAAGGTCGCGATTACGGGACTTGCCATCAGGGCGAGTTGCAGGCGTTTTCGCATATCCGGGTACGTGTACTGCGAACCGGAGGCAAAACACGCCTCCAGCTACCTACCCGGAGCCTGACGGAGAATCCTAACCAGAGTAGGGCCATTATAGGGCTCGTCGGGGGAGGGGGCAATCTGACAAAGGGTCATTGAACCAGCGAAAGTAATACGGGTAAGTTGCTGAAAAGGAGCAACTTCGCAATCAGTCGGGAATGATTATCCGACGTTCGTTGCGGGCGGCTCAAGGGCGAGTTTCTACCCAACCCAAGTCCCAATCTCCACCTTTTTCGTTGGCTGTAGTACGCTGCCATCATTCCCAAGCGAGGACTTGCGGAACACTCTCTTATGGTCGAACTCGATACGCCGTCAAGCCAGACCCCTGACTCACTGATGCTGTTCGGCTTCTGGTATCGCGCGCTCCCCAGCGAACTGGTCAGCCGAAATCGCATGCATAAGGCCATGCTGCTGGAGACGCCGCTGGTCATCGGACGCGACCGACAGGGGCGGGCTTTCGCCTTGCGTGATGCGTGTCCGCACCGCGGCATGCCGCTTTCCTACGGACAGTTTGATGGTCAGCAGGTGGAGTGCAGCTATCATGGCTGGAAATTCGACGCCCTGACCGGACAGTGTCAGCTCATCCCGTCGCTGACACTGGACCAGAAGCTGAAAGTCGATCGCATCTACGCAGGGAGCTATGCTTGCGAGGAGCACGATGATTTCATCTGGGTGTTTGTCCCCGAGCCCGCACCCACCGGAGCCGGATTTGGCAAAGCTGCGGAGCCGGCGGTGGCTGCCCCGCAACTGCCGACTTTCTCGGATAAATACAAAACCGCTCATCTCGCTGCCGATATGCCCACCAGCGTGGATCATGGAATTATTGGATTGATGGATCCCGCGCACGGACCGTTTGTACATGAGGCATGGTGGTGGCGAAAACGCGAGAGCATCCATGAAAAGCAGAAGACCTTTGAGCCGATCCCGTACGGCTTCCGAATGAGCGCTCACACCCCTAGCTCGAACAGCGCGCCTTACAAACTGGTGCGGCTCTATGCCGATGCCGACTCCATCACCACAACGATTGACTTCATCCTGCCCAACCTTCGCCTGGAAACCATCCACGCCGGAAAGTACTGGTTTTCGAGCTTAACTACGGTCACGCCGATTACTCGCAGCCATTGCCGCATCGACGTGGTGGCTGCGTGGAATATCTTTCGCTGGGTGCCGTTCGGTCCGGAGCTGTTGAAGTTCGTCTTCGCAAAATTTGTGGAACAGGACCGGCGAACCATGGAGAAGCAATCCGAAGGCCTGCGCACCAATCCACATCTCATGCTAATCGACGATGCCGACCGCCCCGCGAAGTGGTACTTCCAGTTGAAGCAGGCTTATCTAGACGCACGCCGAAGCAGGGCGGAGATGCAGCATCCGATTTCCGGACCAGTCACGCTGAAGTGGAGGAGCTAATTCGCGGAAGGATGCAGGCACACACTCCGCTGGATTTCGCTGGCAACTGAGTACTGGCAACTGGGTACTACTCACCCACCAGCCATTCCAGCGCCTCTTCCCGCGTCTTAAACGTCGGCAGATCCCGTTGTGAAAAGCTCTTGATATGGTCGTAGAAGACCTGAGGCAAGCTCTCGGTGCCTACCCACGCCGAGCGCTTTATGTGCGGCCGGTCAAAAACAGTTCCTTCTTTCAGCGCGGTGATGGCATCGCGATCAAATTCTGCGCCAGTAAAATCCGCTAGCAGCAGCACCGATCCTTTTGGCTGTTGGGTAACGAAGGCGGGGACCAGCTTCGACATCTTTTGGACTTCGGCGGCAGTGCAGCCCGAGATATCGACCAGGAGAATGGGCTTGCCTTTATGGCTGATGAAGCGGATGCGATCTTCTGCCATATGACGCCCCCAAGCGGCGAAACCGCGTCAGTATATCTCAACCAATACCCACCGCCCATCATCACTATTCTCCGCTCTCCGGCGGATCCGCAGGCTCAGCTTCCAGCACCGTCAGAGTTTCATCGTCCACATCCCACTTCTTCAGGATCTTGAAAATCGTTTTGGACGTGAAACCGGCACGGCTGAGTTGCCGGAAAATGCGTGCGGCTTGCTTCTGATCTTTGGGCTTTTGCAGACGCTTGCGGTGCAGGTACTCGCGCGCCTGCTTCTCTTCATTGAGGTCGTCGTAGGCGCCCGCGATGGCCTTATCGATCACTTCGCTGTGGACGCCCTTCACTTTCAAATCGGTGATGACCCGCATGCGGCCGAATTTCTGGTTATCGCGCCGCAGCGACGAATATGCCGCAGCGTATTTGGAATCGTTCAGGTATCCCTGATCTTTGAGCTTGCGAATAACCAGCTCAATCAACGTTCGGCCATATTCCGTCTCCGTATCCACACGCCGGCGCATCAGCCGCTTAAGTTCAGCCACAGTGCGCATTTGGCGGCCCAGCGCTCCTACAGCGTAGCTGTAAAGCTCGTCCTCGGTGTCAAATTTCTTGGAACTTCCAAATGCCATTCTCCGTAAACATTACAGTAAGCGGATGGGTTTGAGGAGCAAGGGTTTACGGCCCCCAACTGAATTTTTCCCAGGTTGGTAACCAACAGGCCCAGCCATCGTCTATCTAGTACCAGGTAAGGAGCCGGTCATGCTCACCATCGATGTGGAAAAAACGGGGGACGTAGCAGTTGTGCGGTGCAGCGGGCGAATCGTTCGCGGTGAAGCGATTCATACCCTGAAACATACCGTGATTTCCGAACGCGATACCCGCATCGTGGTGCTGGACCTTTCGGAGGTGGAAACAGTCGATGCCGGTGGCCTGGCAGCTCTTGTATCCCTGCATCACTGGACCTGCACTCGTGGCATCCAGTTGAAGCTGGTGAACCCGTCGCATTTCGTGCGTGAGATGCTGCAGCGTACAGGGCTGGATAAGGTGTTCGAAATCTCGTCGTTCCAGGATGCGTTATTGGTCCTGGGCGGCGGGCATCGAACCGAACTGCGGCAAGCCTTCTGCTGGTAGCAAGCACTCAGCATTCAGCACTCAGCACTCAGTCAGAGGGTGTTCCTGGCTTCCAATCAGGTTAAACACAAATTTCTTGCGCGACGGAAGTCGTGTCCTCATCGAGTGGGTGCAAACGCTGATTGCTGAATGCTGAGTGCTAGACAAAAAGGGCGCGCTCTTGGCGCGCCCAAGTTGCTAGGAGGCAAAACTCTAGCGACTGCCAAACCCTGTCGCTTGCATGGCATTCCGCGAAAGGTCGCTGGTGGAAGAAATTCCCTGCATGCGCAGCTTGAAATCGTCGGCATTCGACGCGTTCTCCAGCGCCGTTTCGTAGTTGACTAAGCCCGCCTGGAACAGATCCCACAAAGACTGGTCGAAAGTCTGCATGCCGTATTGCGACGTTCCGGCGGAGATGGCGTCGCGAATGGAGCGTGTTTTTTCCGGCACCAGAACGCATTCGCGGATGTACGCCGTGTTGATCATCACTTCCACGGCCGGCACGCGGCCTTCCCCGTCACAACGTTTCACCAGCCGTTGACTGATGACAGCTCGCAGCACCGCAGCCAGCTGCAGGCGAATCTGCTTCTGTTCCGGCGGTGGGAAGATGGCGATGATACGGTTGATGGTTTCCACAGCGTCGAGCGTGTGCAAAGTCGAGAACACCATGTGGCCAGTTTCGGCGGCATGCAATGCCGTGGCAATGGTTTCCAGATCGCGCATTTCGCCGACCAGGATCACGTCCGGATCCTGACGCAAAGAAGCGCGCAAGGCCGCTCCGAACGAAGGCGTATCCACCTCGATTTCGCGCTGATTGACGTAACCCTTCTTATCGCGATGCAGAAATTCGATGGGGTCTTCGATAGTGATGATGTGTTCCGCGCGAGTGGAATTCACGCGATCGACCATGGCGGCCAGCGTGGTTGATTTACCGGAACCGGTGACGCCGGTCACCAGGATCAGACCCCGGGGCATGTCGCAAATCTGTTCGACCACCTTGGGCAGGTAGAGTTCGTCCAACGCGCGAATTTTGGTCGGGATGACGCGCAGCACCAGTCCTACGTTGCCTCGCTGCTGGAAGACGTTCACACGGAAGCGGCCCAGTCCGGCCACGCCGTAGGCCATATCGATTTCCGTGGTCTCTTTGAATTTCTGTTTTTGCCGGGCTGACATCATACTGAAGGCCATAGTCAGCATGTCTTCGGCGCTGACGCGAGGCTGCTCGGTGAGCGGAACTAATTCTCCATCAATGCGCAGGTGAGGATAGTTTCCCACTTTCAGGTGCAAATCGGAGGCACGCCGCTCCATCGCAATCCGCAGCAGATCATCAATGTTCATTCGACACGTTTCCTCAGAACCAGCTCGTATAATGAACCGAAAAGTCGAGCGACCCAAGATGACCTAAGTAATGGGTGCGGATTGGACCTTAGGTCGGTAGCGAGCTCAGAGTTGGACCTGTGAAAGAAACGCCGCCCCGAAGGGCGGCTCTTGTTCCCATTCCTCATCCGCGCTGGGCCCGTAGATGGACGGGCACCTTCGACCCCCCATCGGCCGCAGATTACATAACGGCTGACGACTGCCCTTAAACGCTGACCGGCTGTTTGCTGCCCACCGGCACCGGCGTCAGCCAGCCGAACTTGTCAGGCTTTTCGCCGCGGATGATCCCGTAGAACTCTTTCTGCACGGCTCTTGTGACGGGCCCGGTCACGCCTTTACCCACGCTGATTTTGTCCACCGACCGCACCGGCGTAATCTCGGCCGCGGTGCCGCTGAAGAAGACCTCATCCGCTATATACAGCAGTTCGCGTGGAATGCCCTGTTCGACCAGGGGAATTCCCAATTCACGAGCAATGCGCAACACGGAATCGCGGGTGATTCCCGGCAGAACAGAATTGCCCAAGGGCGCAGTCTGAATAACGCCGTTCCTGACTACAAAGATGTTTTCCCCCGAGCCCTCACTGACGTAGCCATTCACGTCCAGCGCAATGCCCTCGACATAGCCGTTGATAATGGCTTCCATCTTGATGAGCTGCGAGTTCATGTAGTTCGCGCCCGACTTGGCCATCGCAGGCAGCGTGTTGGGGGCGATGCGCGTCCAGGTCGAGACGCAAACGTCCACTCCCTGCTCGGCATCGCTTCCCAGGTACTTGCCCCAGGGATAGTTGCAGACATAAACCTCGGTCGGCGAATTGAACGGATTGACCCCTGCCTCGCCGTATCCGCGCAGCACAATCGGTCGGATGTAGCACGGCCATACGCCGTTATTCTTCACCATCTCGAGCATGCCGACGATGATCTCGTCGCGAGTAAAGTCGACGTCGATGCGATAGATTTTTGCGGAATCCAGAAGACGCTGGATGTGTTCGGTGGCCCGGAAGATGGCCGGTCCGGTAGGCAGCGAATAACAACGCACTCCCTCAAATACGGACGAACCGTAGTTCACCACGTGCGACATCACGTGGAGAGTCGCGTCATCCCAGGGGATGAGCTTGCCGTTGTGCCAGATTTTTTCCGTCTTCTGAATCGCCATGAACGCTCCTTACCCGAGATGATTCACAAATGCTACTGAGGGATGCGCTTTTTGGCTGCCGCTTTGCTTCCGGGGGTGGCCCCACCTGCAACGCGGGGAGCACGTAGCTGCGGCCAGGTACGGCAGCCGAATTACGGCTCATTATAACCGGAGTTTCGGCTGGGTAACAGTCGGCAGTTCTGGCGATTTGCGACTCGACGGAGGCCGCGACCTTCAAACCCGATGGGAAATCGAGCCTTGACAAGCTCTTTGGCTGCCGGGAGGTCGCTGAAGGCTGAAAATTGACGCCTAGGGTAGCGCTCCACCCGTCGCGACCGCCGGATGCGCCACTCCAAGTTCGTCTCCCCGGAAATACTGACCCTGAACCGCACGCATCTCCGGCATGGCCGCATACGGCTTGCTGTAGTTATTGTTTGCATTCCAGAACAAGAACCCAACACCGCCCTTGTTCTTGGCGGTCAGCACCTGGGTTTCGATGTACTTTGGAGAATAAGTCTTAGTTCTCCAGCCGAATGCCTGCAGCCACGGCCGGATCACCACCCCGCTGCCCTTGGTGATCAGGCCGAAGCGGTCCATCGACTCGCCAATGAAATGTTCAGGAGCGTCGCCGGGGTGAGCGTAGCCGTCCATGCCAAAGAAGTGCGAGGGGTAAATCATGGGCGAGAGCACGTCGCAATACCTGGCCATGCTGGGGATGTCCTGGCCCGTGTGGGCCAAGTCCACGGGCCGCTGCCAGGCCATCACGCCAAAGACATCCAGCGACAACAGAACACCAGTCGGGTCTAGCACGGCATAGGCTTGCTTCAGGAAATCGGTAATTACGTCTGTCCGATGCCACTCTGGATGGGCCGTCTGATAGGCAAAGCCGGCATCCTTTTGATCGCCTTCGGCTGGAAAGCGTACGTAGTCGAACTGCACTTCATCAACCCCAGCCTCGGCGGCTTTCCTGGCTAAGGCAATGTCGTATTCCTGCACTCTGGCATTGGAGGGATCCGTCCATACCAGTTTGCCGTTCTCGCGCCAGGGTTGTCCGGTGCGGTGCGACTTTACAGCCAACTCAGGATGAACCGTCACCAGCCGCTCGTCGCGGAAGATTGCGATGCGGGCAATGGCGTGCATACCTTGCGAATGCAGGAAGTGGGTCAGCTTGGGGAGATCCCGGATGAACGGCTTATGACCGCCGGCAAGCGGGTGATCAAAGCCAATGTTGATGATCCCGTCGCTATCCTTGATGTCGAAAACGACCGCGTTGCCGCCCAGTTCGCGCCACCGGCGAATAATTCGCAGGCCGTGATCGCTGCTGGCCATGATTCCGGTCAAATACACCGCCCGCACTTCAAAGTCGCGCGACACGGGAACAGATTTTTCGACGATCGGGGAATTCAGAACCCCCGGGATGATAATCGTTTGTCCTGGCTTGAAAAATGTTCCCTTGAAATCGGAGTTGTGGTCACGGATCGCAGCCGCCAACTCGGAAGATGTCATATACGAGGTTTGAGGAAGGAAGCGGCGAGCGACGGAAATCATACTGTCTCCGCGCTTGGTCACATACAGTGTTGATCCGGGGGGCGCGATCACCGCGACCGGCGCGGGCGCGTCGACGAGCTGGGGACCGGCCGGAATAGACGGCTTTGACGTGCGCACCAATAATGCTTTTTGGGTAGATTGTGCTTCCGCCTCAGGGGTAGCGACCGCCACCCGCCACACCGTAAAACTAAATCCAATACACAACACGATGCCGAATGCAAAATGGGAAAGTCGACGCAAGATTTTCTCCCTCAACTCAATCTCCCGCCGATGTTAGCGTCACGCCCCTGGCCGCGCCAGTTACCTCCGGTCAATCCCGCAGAGCTCTCCATATGCTTAGAACCATAAAACTTCCCGCAAGGCGCAAAGAATTTCTCTTTACACGATTTCACTCCCCAATGTAAGTGTCACCCGTTCAACCCCAGCAGCATCTAAGCCCTATGGAAAGCGAGATATGGGCAATTCGTTTGAAGATGGCGGGCCGTTTGCACTAACCAGGAGTCGTTGGCTGGGGAAAAATGACAAAATTTGTCGTTCCCGTGAAACAGATGGAAACGCTCTCTCAAGAACCGATGCAGGCCCAGAAAGGACAACAGAAGGGCCAGACCCTATGAAAAGCGTGCTCAGCACAGTACTCGATCCCACTCGCCGCAGCAATGATGCCCGTGAGTTTGACGGCGCTCTCCGCCGTCGAATTGTTGGCCAGGATCAGGCGGTCGAAAAGGTGGTTGAGATCTACCAGATGTTTCTGGCGGGCTTGAATCCTCCCAGCCGGCCTGTAGGGAATCTACTGTTTCTTGGCCCCACCGGATCGGGGAAAACCCGCGTGGTCGAAAGTATGGCCGAGGCCCTGTTCGGCGATGCACGCGCTTGCATCAAGATCGATTGCGCTGAGTTCCAACACTCCCATGAGATCGCCAAACTGATTGGCTCGCCTCCGGGCTATCTGGGTCATCGTGAGACTCATCCCCTGCTCACGCAGGAGGCCCTCAACCAGTGGCACACGGAAAAGCTGAAGCTTTCTATTCTCTTGTTTGACGAAATCGAGAAAGCATCCGACGCCTTGTGGCAGTTGCTGCTCGGGATTCTCGACAAGGCAACTCTGACCCTGGGCGACAACCGCCGGGTGGATCTCTCGCAATGCATCATCATCATGACCTCAAACCTTGGGGCCTGCGAGATGACGAACCTGGTCGAAGGCGGCATGGGCTTTGCGCAGAAGGCCAATGTTGTCGACTCGTCTTTGGACGACAAGATTAACCGCACCGCCGTCGAGGCTGCCCGGCGCAAGTTCACGCCCGAGTTCATGAACCGTATCGATAAAGTCGTCGTGTTCAAGACGCTCCGGCCCGAGCACCTGCAGAATATTCTGGAAATCGAGTTGGGAATGGTTCAGCAGCGCGTGCTGATGGCCTCAGCCGCCAACCAGTTCGTGTTCAACTGCACGCCGAAGGTAAAGAGCTTCTTGCTGCACGAGGGAACCGACCCGAAGTACGGAGCACGCCACCTGAAGCGCGCAATCGAACGTCACGTCGTTTTCCCGCTGGCTAATCTTGTCGCCACGGGTCAGGTGAAGTTGGGAGACTTCATCCGCATCGATTTGAGCCCTGAAGGCTGTCTCACTTTCGTAAAAGAAGCCGAGGGTGCCATGGTCCCGATGTTGCTCGAGCGCTACGGCGCCGCAGCCGCAGTTACTCCAATGGCAGCGCGGGCTGTGCGCACGGCCGGGAACCGCCGCGAATTAGGCGCCAACATGGATACCAAGTAGCAACCATTTCATCACGATCTCCACCAGGCGCCTCGCAAAGGCGCCTGCTTTTTATTGACAGTTAATTCTCAATAATTGATGGCAAGCGGAAAAGCCGCTCGGGCTGCATTTTCAAATTCAACAATCTGCAATCTACAATCAACAATTGCGCCCACTAAAGCCGCAAGCTTCCAAAGCGAACTTCTAGATCAAGTTGTCCCCCCGCCCCATTTATGACATCCTGCTGCACGAATCCTGCCCGAACGAGGTGAGCGATGGCGTGTAACGTTGAAATTCTGAAACGGGTTCCCCTGTTTGCCCTTCTGGATGAAGATGAGACCGAGGTGCTGGCCTCGCAGGTCGAGATGCAAACGTTCGTTCCCCGCCAGCGCATCTACAAAATGGGCGATCCCAGCGGGCGAGCCTATGTCCTGGTGTCGGGCCATGTTCGCGTAACCACTGTCGATGAAGACCAACAGGAAGTCGTGATTGAAGAACCCGGACCTGGCGAGTTCTTCGGCTTCGCCTCCATGCTCGACCAGACACCTCACCAGACCGATGCCGTCGCGCTTGAAGACACTGTCTGCATCGAGGTGGATCGGCATGACATCACCGTCCTACTACAACGCAAGCCCCATGCCGGGCTCGACTTGATGGCGGTGCTGGGCCGGCAGTTTCATGGCTCGCAGCGGCTCATCCGCATTCGCGCTAGTCGCAATCCCAACGAGGTGATCGAAGAGGAAGAGACGCTCGGTGAACGCATTGCCGATCTCGTCGCATCGTTTGGAGGCTCTTGGACGTTCATTACAACTTTCGCCGTGATTCTGGTCGTCTACACAATCATCAACATCACGCTTGGACGTTCCGCGTGGGATCCCTATCCCTTTATCCTGCTGAATCTTTTTCTTTCCATGCTGGCGGCGATCCAAGCGCCGATCATCATGATGAGTCAGAACCGCCAGGACAAGAAAGACCGCTTGCGCAGTGAACTCGATTTCGACGTCAATCGCCGCGCCGAATCGGAGATCCAAAGCCTGTCTCGCAAGCTGAATCTGCTTGGAGAAAAGGTGGGCGATGTGGAAGATTTTTTGCGGGCCAAGTTATCAGGAGTCGCTGACGGGGAAACGAGATCTTCCTAAGAAATCGAACTCGTTTCTATATCGGAGCTAAACTTTAAGGTCCCAGATCTTCAGCCTGAGGTCTCTCTCCCTACCATACCTCGCACCGCTTCCCCGCAGGCCGCACCATCGCAGCATCATCCTTGCACTGGAAGGCCTGTTGGAACTCGGGTGTGTTGGATAAGGGTCCGTTCACCCGATATTTCGCAATCGGATGGGGATCGGCCTGGACCATCAGTCGCTGCTGCTCGGGACGGATTGCATCCCCTCGAAACTGACCCCAGGCTATGAAGAACTGTTGCTCGGGCGTGAAGCCGTCGACATTTGCCGGACGCGGTTTGCCCTCGAGTGATTTCTGATATGCAAGGTAAGCGATCTTAACGCCGCCGAGATCGCCGATGCTCTCGCCCAACACCAGCTTGCCATTGTGATGAATGCCCGGCTCGATGAAGTAGTTGTCGAACTGATCCGCGACGCATGCGCCGCGCGCCTGGAAATTCTTCAGGTCGTCCGGCGTCCACCAATTCTTTAGCGCACCCTGCGCGTCGAATTGCGCGCCCTCGTCGTCGAAGCCGTGGGAGATCTCGTGGCCAATGACCACGCCGATGGCGCCGTAATTCACGGCGTCCACCGCTCCCAAATCGAATGCGGGAGGCAGGAGTACGCCGGCGGGAAAAACGATTTCATTGAGCAGCGGATTGTAGTAGGCATCCGAGGTGGGCGGCGTCAGGCCCCAGCGTCCCCGGTCTACCGGCTTACCGATGGTCTGGCGATCGTCTTCGACCACAAACCGGCTCCCGGCAATTACGTTTTCGAAGTACGCGTCGCGGGTGATCGCGACGTGGCTATAGTCTTTCCATTTGTCGGGATAGCCCACCTTTGGATTGAAAGTGGCAATCTTGGCAAATGCTTTCTGCTTGGTTTCGTCGCTCATCCATGGGCGGGTGCTGATATCCTCTCTCATCGCCGCCAGCAGGTTTCGGATCATGTCCTGCATGCGCGCTTTGGCTTCCGGAGGAAAGTATTTTTCCACGTACTCCTTGCCTAGCGCCTCGCCCAGCAGTTGATCGGTCGATTCGACGCAGCGTTTCCAGCGCGGCTTAATCTCCGCCACACCGCTGAGATATTTTTGGTTGAAGGCAAAGTCCTCATCGACGAAGGGCTGCGAGAGATTCGGCGCGGAGGCGCTCAGAACGTTCCACTTGAAATAAATTTTCCAATCTGCCAGCGGCGTCTCTTTCATCTGCCGGTCAAGTTCCTGGATGAACTTGGGTTGATCGACGTTCATGTCTACGTCTTTGGGGAACTGCTTGTGGGCGAAATAGCTCTCCCAGGCGATGTGCGGCGCCATGGCTTGCAGCCCGGAGAATTTGGTGTTGTGATCGACAGCTTTGGGATCGCGCAGTTCGGCGGGGCTCAGCGAGGCCTCGGCAAACTTGGTCTCCATTGCGAATATGGTCTGTGCCGCTTTGGTGGCTGCGGCCTGGTCCCATCCGGCGAGTTTTAATGTGTTGGCGATATGTTCCTTGTACTTTTCGCGCGCTTCAGCAAAGCGCGGCTCGGGACGCAGGTAGTAATCGCGCTCCGGTAAGCCCAGCGCGTTGACGTAAACGTCGGCCAGCACCCAGGTGGGATTGTGTGGGTCCTGCTGACCTCCCACACCGAACGGAACGTTCACGGCAACATCGTGGAGCTTTGCCATCACACTCTGCAAGGCAGTGATATCTTTCGCACCGTCGATCTCCGCCAACCAGGCTTTTACGGGATCGTATCCACGGGCGTTGATCTTCGATTCCTGCATGCAGGCGCCGTAGAAGTCTCCGATAAGCTGCTCATTGCTCCCCTTGGGCGCGCTCTGTTTCTTCGAAGCATCTTCCAAAATGTCGCGCAGCTTGTCTTTGGTAGTCTCGCCCGATGCCCAACGTTTGCTCCAACGCGTCATCGACGCAGGAATCGGATTGTTGGCCCGCCATGTGCCGTTGGCGAACTCAAAGAAATCGTTGCAGGGATCGACCTTGCGGTTGAGATCGCCTAAATCGACGCCATGCAACGCGGCCGTTTGAGAAGATGCCAGTGGTAGGCAGAAAAACAGAATGAGGGCAGCCAGGAAAGTGCGCATGAGGCTCCTTCTTTGACCAAGCTCGAATAACAAAATGGATCGCGGACGCAATTCTACCCGAACGCTCCAGCAACGTTTCTGGTTAGACGGACGCCGTTCGTTTCGGTAAGCCGGAAGCGCACGGTCTGAGGTCAGAGGTCTGCAGTCCCAGATCTGAAGTCCGCTCGCCCGGCTATACTGCCAGTGCCAAATGGAATCCCTGTCAAAGATTGCTCGTCAGAGGCTGCACCCATCCCTGACCAATCCCAACTATCTTGTGCTTCGCTCCAGGCGGCTGATTTTTAATTCCTGGGCCCGCGAAATCAGTGGTGGCCATCTGACGGTATTGGATGTCGGCGGCAGATATCAACCTTACCGGCCTTTGTTTGCAGACCGCCTGCAGCGCTATGTCGCTATAGATGTAGAAGCAACCGAGTTCGTTGACGTCATCGCTGACGCGCAGTCGCTGCCGTTCGCCACCGCAAGCTTCGATGTGGTCATTGCAACTCAGGTGTTCGAATACATCGCCAAACCGGACCATGCTGCGAAGGAAATGTGCAGGGTTCTCAAGCCGGGAGGCGTCGTGCTAGCTAGCTTGGCCGCTTGCGCGCCCAGATTTGGGGACACAGAGTACTGGCGATTCACCCCATTGGGATTGCGCACGCTGCTGGCGCCGTTTGCCGAAGTGGAGATTGTGCCGGAGTTATACAGCCTGGGAAGTTTCGTCAGGAACACGAATCTGGCCCTGACAACTTTTCTGCGCTACCAACCCGCGCGCCGCATTCACAGCGTAACTTTGTGCCCGCTGCTGAATCTGTTTGGTCGCGCACTGGAGGGGCTCAAACTGACATCCAACGATCAGTTCACCGCCAATTACAGTGTGCGGGCTCGGAAAGCGGAAGTGCGATCGGAGGCTGAAGTCTGAGGTCTGAAGTCCGAGGTCCGCCTAGCCCCCCTGCTTCAACTCGGTCAAAACCTGCTTGGCGATTTCCTTCAGGGTATCGAATACGCCCGGCCCCTGGAAGGCGATGGCTTCGATAACCGGCTCGTTCTTCTTGCGAAGCTCTTTGGAGATGGCATCTGCCGGCATGGCATTGGGCAGGTCGCGCTTGTTGAGTTGCAACACGTATGGAATCTTGTGGAAGTCGTAGCCGTGCTCTTTGAGGTTGTCCATCAGGTTGTCTAGCGCTTCGACGTTGGCGTCCATGCGCTCCTTCTGCGAGTCGGCAACGAAGACAATGCCGTCAACGCCGCGCAAGATCAGCTTGCGGCTGGCATCGTAGAAAACCTGTCCGGGAACGGTGTAGAGGTGAATTCGGGTCTTAAATCCACGCACCGAGCCCAGGTCCAAGGGAAGGAAATCGAAGAACAGGGTACGTTCGGTCTCCGTGGCCAGCGAGATCATCTTGCCCTTCTGCTGCTCGGCGGTCTTCTGATAGATGAACTGCAGGTTGGTGGTCTTTCCGCCCAACCCGGCGCCGTAATAGACGATCTTGCAGTTGATCTCGCGGGCTGCGAAGTTGATAAAGCTCAAGACGTTCCTCAAAACGCTGGCGGCAGGCGCACCCAACCCAGGGGACACCCTCCGCGTGAAAGTTTTTGCTGGTACTGCTGGATTTATACCATACCGGTGAGAACTACTGGCAGGTTACCCTGGTTACTTTGGGGACGCCGAATGGCGTGGCATCGAAGATTTATCGGGGTGCTCCGTCCTCGCCGGTTTTGCAAAGGGCGGGTGTGGACGTCGTTCCCTACCTGGCCGGCGGTGGCGCCGGATAGTATCCCGCCTTGGCAAACACATCCACGCACGACGGGTCCTTGTACAACTTGCAGCTCGGACGCGCCACGCGGACCTCGATGTCTCGGCGGCTCGTGCTAGGAGAGGCGGGAGTGACGTATCCCAGGGTGTACTGATTTCGCGCATCGCCAATGGCGCGGGCATAGGTCTGTTCAATGGCCGACTGCGAGAACTCGTTAAAGACTTCACCGCCCGTAGCGTTGGCGTACTTGGGGAGAATGTTGGTGTAGCCCAGCTTGGGCAGATGCAGCTTGCTCAGTTTGTTGTAAACCGGAATCGCAGCCGATTCGGCCCCAATGCCATAGACCAGAATTCCGTTCGAAAGCAGCACCCGCAACACGTCTTGATAGCTGGCTTCGCTTCCGTATTCGCGTCCGTCGGTGATGATGAAGATCAGCTTGCGCCGCGTTGCTGGACGTTTACTCAGGTCGATTGCCGCCCGCAGCACGGCATCATTGAGCACGTGCGCCTCGCGTGGTGGGGTGTAGACGATGGGAGCGCCAGGATCGATCGGAACGCCATTCACCGTGGGACCTTGCGGGCCGAGCGGACCTCCAGTGACCGGCGGGCCATTATTCCGTCCAGTCGCGCTCTTTAGCGAGTTCAGTCTGGCGGTGAGCAGCTTGCCGGTCGCGGCGAAGTCAGAAACCTTGGAGTAGGTGCTGCTGTAGGTATAGACCGCCACCTCGTCGAACTGGCTGAAGGCTCCCTCCAGCGCTGGAAAAGTCTTGTTCACTTTCTGCACCGCGGCGTCCGGCATCCCGAGATCGAAGATCACCGCCACCGACATGGCAAACGGATCGCTGGTGAAGAAGTTCAGTTTCTGTTTGGTGCCGTTCTCAAGAACCACAAAATCCTTCGGCAACAAGCCGCTGACCAAGTGGCCGTTATTGTCTTTCACCATGACCGGCACGATGACCTGATTTACCGTGTGGACGATCTTGTAGAGTTCGTCATCGCGGCTGCTCCCGGCGGGGGTGGCCCCTCCTTCGGGAACGGTCTTGATATTCAGCGGCGACGCCGGACCCGCCTCCGAGTTCGCAGCAGGCACCCCACTGTTCGCCGGCTCTTCGCGGGGTGGAGCAGTCTGGCTGGGAGGTTGAGGCGCGGAAGGCAGCGGCGCGGCAGGCAAACTCTGAGCCGGACGCGTCGCCGAGGGCGCATCCGGAATGTCCTGTTTCTGCTGCGGGGCGGAAGATTGCTGCTGGGACAACGCAGGTTGCTGGGTTGAACCAGGCGCTGATTGCGCCCCGACCCCCTGCAACATCAACCAAAATAATGCCAAACCGAGCCAGCTGACTCTCCAATACCAGGGGGTAACTTGCAAGCAGCACCCTTTCCGCCCACGGGCCACTTCTTCAACTTCTCGGATGCGCAAAACACCCGGCTTGGTGCATCTAACCCTGCAGGAATAGACTAACAAATATCCTGAGAGATTACCCTTTGATGCCCAAAGTCCATCTGCTCAAGCTGTTTTGCGTGATGGCCTGCCTCGCGTTCCTATTGGCCACAGTCACCTGCGCGCAGGAGTTGCCCAAGCTTGCCTCCCCCGACCAGGATCAAAATCGGGCTCGGGACCAGTCACGTGAAGAATCGCTGGAGACGCTGAAAGTCAACGTTAACGTGGTGCAGCTCTTTTTCAACGTGAAGGACAAGAAGGGCGGGCTCATCGCCACGCTGACCAAGGACGATTTTCAGATCTTCGAAGACGGCCAGGCTCAGACCATCAAGTACTTCACTGCGGAATCAAACTTGCCGCTCACCCTCGGCATTCTGATCGACTCCAGTGGCAGCCAGCAGAACGTGCTGGAGATGGAGAAGGAAGTCGGCGCATCGTTTCTGGACAACATTCTCCGCCCCAAAGATGAAGCCTTTGTGATCAGCTTCGACGTGGACACCGAGCTATTGCAGGACTTCACCAGTTCCACGCACTTGTTGCGAACGGCGCTCAACAGCGCCAAGATCAATGCGCCGCCAAGCAGCTGCGGCGGCCTCCCCGGCCAGGGTGGCGGCCCGATTCCCTGCAACAGTACGCCGAAAGGGACCGTGCTCTATGATGCCGTCTATCTGGCAGCGCATGACGAACTGGCCAAAGAGGTCGGCCGCAAAGCGATGATCCTGCTCACCGATGGCGAAGACCAGGGAAGCCAGTTGAAGATCCGAGACGCGGTCGAAGCCGCTCAGAAAGCCGATACCATCTGCTACGTGCTGCTGATTGCAGATCGCGGCTTCTACGGCATGATGGGTTACTCAGGCGACCGCGATATGAAGAAGCTGACGGAAGAGACCGGAGGCCGGGTCATCAACGTGGGCAACAAGTCGGAAAAATTGCGCGAGGCCTTCGATCAGATTTCACGCGAACTGCGCAGCCAGTACAACATCGGCTACACGCCAACCAACAGCAAGCATGACGGCAGCTTCAGGAAAATCGAAATCCGAACCAAAGATAAGAACTACAAAGTTCAGGCGCGATCAGGATATTACGCGGTCGCAAAATAGGCTTTGCCTCACTCAGAATTGTGACACTCGGCACAGACTCGCCGACCGGATTGCGGTCCCCTATTGAGGTTGTCACCCTGAGCGAAGCGAAGGACCTGCTTTCTGCATGTGCCGTTTCTACGTTTACATCATGTCGAGCAAGTCGCGGGTGCTCTATACGGGAATCACCGACAATATCCGGCGACGCGCGTGGGAGGACAAGAATGACATCAATCCCGGGTTCACCCGCGATTACCGAATCCATCGGCTCGTGTATTTTGAGACCTTCAAATATGTGGGAAACGATCGCGCGCGAGAAAGCTATCAAGGGATTGCTGCGGCGGAAGAAAATCGCCTTAATCGAATCACTCAATCCAACCTGGGAAGATTTGAGTGAAAACTGGTATGGGGAGGTCAGGTGGTTTGGCTGAAGGTGCTTGTTGCAGGCGGAGAAAAGCAGGTTCTTCGCTTCGCTCAGAATGACAAACCTTGAGATCTCAATTGGGAGAGACGGGCGTCCCGCCCGTCAACTCCTCACTTTCTATCCTTCACCCGGATCACAAATTTCAATCCCGACCAAATCTCATTCACCGCGCAAACCTTCACATCCACCAGCCCCGCTGCCAGCCCGATCCTCCGCACTTCATCTTCCGTGAGATCACTGGCGACTCCCGACGTTTTCTTCGGCCAACTCACCCATAGCATTCCTGCTGGCGCCAGTTGCCTGGCCATGCGTGCAAACTGATTCTTCAGCTCCGACCGGCTTTTCACGAACAGCATCGCGAAATCCAGAGGACTGCGGCCATCGCTCAGCACTTGGCAACTTCTCAAGGAATCCTTGAGTTCAGATTTCACTTCGGATGGAAGCTCGACAAAGGCAACGCGGAACTGCGGCTTGATGCCCAGTTTTCGCGGGAGCGGAGTGCCGGAATATCCTGCCATGCGACCTATTGCGAAGGCGCGTAGTACCCGCGGCGGCTGCGGATCTTCAGTCCCTTGTGGCTGGCCGCGAGAATCTCGATGGTGTGGAAACGGCCGTCGGTTCGGAACTCATTTGGCTTGTAAGAGAGCGCGTACTGGCTGCGCAACTCGTCCTGGATTTCGGCAAACGCGTTCGCCACATCGGTCAATTGGAAGGGAAAGAATGCGCGGCCACCGGTGGCGTCGGCAATCCGCTCCAGCACTTTATCGCCGCGCTGCCGCGTGCCCGTCACGTTGGTGCTGATGGTATAGACAATGACTTCGGCGCGCTGCGCCATCTCAATGGATTCTTCGCGGGTCACATGGCTCTGATTGTCATCGCCGTCGCTGAGTAGGATGATCGCCCGCCGCACCGGGCCACTCTGAGTCTTCCGCTCGTTGAGCAATTTGTCGCGGCAGGCAAAATAGACCGCGTCGTACATCGCGGTGCCCCCGCCGGGGCGCAGGTCGCGCACCCCATGGGAGAGGTCTTCGGTGTTGTCGGTGAAATCCTGTGTGACCTCGGGAGTGGCGTCAAATCCGACGACGAATGCCTTGTCGTACTTCGGGCGGACGGTCTGGTTCAGAAACTCGATAGCCGATTCCTGTTCGAACTTGAAACGATCGCGCACCGAGTTGCTGGCATCGATCAGCAGTCCGACCTGCAAAGGGAGATCATTTTCCGTATGGAAGCTGCGAATTTCCGGCGCAGGCCGATTATCGTCGAGCACCTTGAAGTCGTGTTTCTGCAGGTCTCTTACATAGTGGCCATGCTTGTCCGTAACCGTGAACACCACATTCACTTCGTTGACGAACGTGCGGATCGTCGTCGCGGATTCGTCTTCTTCAGCCGACTTGGTGCTGGCCGCTGCCTTTGCCGGGCTCGTCGCGGGAGCGCTCGCCGGCGCTTTGTCCGACTTTGGAGATGACTCCCCGGGCTGCTGGGAATCGGTCTGACCTGTGGATGGAGGCGGGCTAGAAGAATCCGCCTGGCTGGGCGCGCTCTGTTGCTGCGTGGGGGCGGGATCCGCTGGCTGAGGCGGAGGCTGGGGCTTACTCTGCTGTTTCGTGGATGATGGCGCGGAGGGCAGTTCCCTCTCTGCCGATTGCGCGAACGACATCAGCGCAAGCAGGCCAAGGCCGCTCAATAATAGGAAGATAATTCGGAGAACCCTCACAACGCCTCAATTATAGCTGGAACCCAGCTCTTTCGAGTGTGTCTTTCGCGGCTGAGATGTCGCGGCCCGCCTTTTAATGCGCCTGCACACATTCAAGAAATTGCTCCAGTTCCGGCGGCAGCGCTCTTGCAAGAGCCAACGGCGCTCCGCTCCGGGGATGCTGAAACTCTAATGCCGCCGCGTGCAGAAAATTTCTGAGCAGAGACGCATTACCTCGCGCTGACCGCAGCTCCCGCGGGGCCCCGTACATCGCATCTCCCACCACGGGATGTCTGATGGACGAAAGATGCACGCGGATCTGGTGCGTGCGTCCAGTATCGATTCGCAGTTCCAGGAGCGTAAATTTGCCGAAGACTGAATCAATTCGGCGGCTTACGGTGTAATGGGTGACGGCTTCGCGTCCACCGGCGCGTCGCGTGGTCATGCGTGTGCGGCGGATGCGGTCGCGGCTTATATTGCTGGAGATGGTCCCGCGATCCTGCTTCACCCAGCCGTGTACCAACGCGATATAAGTTTTCTTCACCTGCCGTCCGGCAAACTGCGCCGCCAGCTTGCGGTGACTCTCGTCATTCTTTGCGACAACGATCAGGCCACTGGTGGCCTTATCTAGCCGATGGACGACGCCCGGCCGCAAGTCGCCTCCCAGACCTGAAAGCTGCCCAAACCGGTGGAGCAGCGCATTCACCAGCGTACCGCGATTGCCCTCATCTTCCGTCGCTCCGGCTCCGGCGTGCACCATCATGCCTGCGGGCTTGTTTACCACGGCGAGATCATCGTCTTCATAGACGATGTCTAGGGAAATCTCTTCCGGGATCGCGCGCAGAGGAGTGGGACGCGCTTCGCCCAGCACTACAATCTGCTCGCCTCCACGCAAACGTAGAGAAGCTTTGGCGGGCGCGTCGTTGACACTGACTTTTCCTTGTTCAATGAGTTGCTGTACCCGCGCGCGGCTCACGTCCGTCAGTTGCGCGACAAGAAACTGATCGAGACGCTTGCCGTTGTCTTCTTCGCTTGCAGAGAACTGGAGTGGGAAGTTGGCCATCAGCGCTCAGCGGTCAAGCACTCAGTCAGACAGGACAGTGTATCGCTGATGCTTTGATATTGTCGGGAAAGCAAAGCCATCTACAGAGGGCACAGAGTTCGTTCACAGAGTACCTCATGGATTCAGCTCTTGATTCCTCTGAGCACCCTGTGTCCTCTGTGGTTTGGTTTCGAGGAATCTACCGCGCGCTGGCAGGAAGCGCTTTCGGCGCGGAACGCAGCCACCAAATGATTCCCCCGCCGATCACCAGCAGGATCGAGATGAACTGGGTCCCTGTCATGATGCCGCCGAAGACTTCGCCGCGGCCGGGATCGTCTCGCAGATATTCGAGGAAGTAGCGGGCGACGCCGTAGAGGAACAGATAAGCGCCGAAGATCTGGCCGTCGAATTTCTTGCGCTTGAACAGCCACATCAGGATGAAAAAGTTTGCCAGCTCAACCGCGGATTCAAATAACTGCGTGGGTTGGAGCGCGCGTCCGAGCGGAGTTCCTACCCAGGCTTCGGCTAATGGATTTGTGAACGTGACGCCCCACCAGTGATTGGTCGGCTTGCCCCAGCAGCAACCGGCGGCAAAGCAGCCCACTCTTCCGATTGCATGGCCGAGCGCCAGTCCGGGAGCAAACGCGTCGCAGGTCGCCAAGGCAGGCATGTGATGCTTGCGAACGTAATAGGCTGCCGCAAGCAATGCCCCGATTAATCCGCCGGAGAACACTCCCCCAGCCTGCAAGGTGTTGAAGCTGAAAATCTCCGCGGGATGCGCGGCGTAGCTGCTCCAATCATTGACGATATAAAGAATTTTCGCGCCCACAATGCCGCACAACACCACCAGAATGCCGAGGTTCCACGCATTCTCCGGATTGATGCCCTGCTTCTGCGCGTTGCGGACGCTGATCCAAAGCCCCAGCAGTACTCCGATCGAAACCAGGAGGCCGTAGGTGGGTAAGCTGAAGCTGCCGATGTGAAAAAGTCGAGGAAACACTGGTTATTTAGATGCGAGCTGTTTGGGATTTGCCACAGACAGTTTAGCAGGGTTGCTGGGCGTCGGTCCTTGGGTCTTGGTCCTCGGCGGTAGGCTTATGGTGCTTGGTCGTTGGCTTTTGGTCGTTAGTCTGATGTCCGAGGCCTGAGGCCCGATGAAAAGCAGAGCCGACCCACTGAGCCGTGTGGTAGGCCGAGAATGAACCCGTCGTTGACGGTGGGAACCTGCCGCGACCCTTTAGGCATTTCGGACTGGCCGAACATCGCACACCGGATCGTTATTTCGAGTCAGGTCCCCGTTCATTCGGTGTTGGTTCAAAAATCGGTTACCACCATCACCAACTTCGCAGGCCGGCTTCCGAATGTGATGCTAGAGCACAGCAGCAAGGCTTCGCAAGTGGGGAGAGGCAAAAAGATGGCAGTCGACTTGCCAGCAACTTTGGTGATGTAGCCGCCGCTGTGATTTCAGGGAAATCAGCCCAAGTGTTGGCGCGTGTTGCCGGCGCTAATGCTTGGTGGTTGATCTTAGGTCTGAGGTCTGAGGTCCGATGTCCGAGGTTTGCCCTATCCCGCTTTGCGTCCATCCTTCAGGACTTCATCCAGCGCATCCGAGAGGTGATGCGCTCGCTTCAGGTAATCAGCTCCGCCACCTTCCGACCGGCGTTTCAGCAGATGGTATTCGTCGGCGATATTCAGCGCGGCAAGAACCGCAAGTCTCGCGGTATCTACCGTATGCGTCTGCTCGGCGACGGCACGCATCTTGGTATCGACGTACTCGGCTAACTTGAGGATGTATTCAGGATCGGAGCCTCGCAGGTTGTAAGCCTGGTCGAAGATTTCCACTCGCACGCTTTCGTTGGCGGGATCCTTCACCGAATGCTGCTTGGTCGCCGACGCCATAATCTGCTCCTCTCCCCAGGGATGAACTTCTGATGCCTGTATCAGTTAGCTCGCTGCCTGCTCTTCACTGATGGATTCAATCTGTTGCAGCATCTTCTCCACCCGCGAGCGAATCTCTTCCCGTTCCTTGCGCAATTGGATCATCTCTCGTTTCAACATTTCAGCCTGTTCTTCGCGCTCTTCCAGTTGCTCGCGCAGGCGCTGGGCGTCACGCTCGGCGATGGCCCGGGCTTCGCGAGCGGCCTTGTACATCTCAATAGTCCGATAAACCTTCTGTTCGAGCGCCTGAAAATCGTCGGCAGGAACCTGGGCAGACACCTCTTCATCCATCTTGACAGGCATAAAACACCACTTCCCCTGAGGATTTGAAACTTATTGCGCAGTATACCCCAGAAGGCTGTGGATCAAGCGGTCAGAAGTGGGATGGGTTTAGTGAGCCAACAGTGCGTTCGCCGAGGACGATGGAAAGTGAATGCAAAAACGCGAAGATAGAACCTTCGAGCGAGGCGGTTCTGAGAAAACGTCAATGGTTGAATCGTCGGCGGTGGCGGCTTAAATGACGTGTTGCCGATTTCCACAGCCTCCGCCTACAATCCTCCCGCTTTCAGAGGAGGAACTTCCCATGACGATGCAAGTGGGAATGGTCGGAACTGACGGGATACTCATTGCCAGCGACACAAAGTGGGTAGCCTCACCACCGCTGGCCCCTAACAGAACTACAGGCACCCGCAACGTATTCGGCGCTTCCAAGATCGTAATTGATCGAGATAAGGGCATCGTCGCGGCCTACGCGAGAAACATGGAAGTATCTCGCGTGGTGGCTACGGAGGTTCTCACGCTAGAGGAAAAAGACTGGGCCTACCCAATTTCCCCCATCGAAGCAATTGGCGACAGAGCACTAAAGTCTTGTGGCGCGAGAAATGATGCACACTGCTTGATAGCTTTCGCCCGTCCGGTTCCTCAATTGTTTCTTTTCTGCCTTGGGACGCGTAACGGAGAACCAGCAGCCATATGTCAGAACATGCAAACCACGGCCATTTCTGGAGACAACGCCAACTCTGCAATATTTTGGTCAGATAGGTACTACCAGAAGATGCCGATTGAACGTCTCGCGCCATTGGCAGCTCACTTGGTTTTGAGCGCGGGCAAGCTAAACACTGCGATGATTAGCGGTCTGGAGATTGTTCTCTTGGACTCCAATGGAATCCGGCACGTATCAGACAAGTCCATCGAAGAGTTACAGCTAAAGTCTGAGCAGTGGGACAAGAGCATAGGCGAAATGATTTTAACTGAACAGCAACTCACCTATGCTCCAGACGTGATCGGTTAGACCCGCTTCCATTGCGGGAGTAATTCTGAGACTCGAATGCACACGGCAGAAGTTGTAATACGCGAAGTGCAGAGCAACGGCGGCTTTCAAGTTAGCCAGCTTTTTGCTGAACCCGTTCGTCAAACGGGTCAGACGCCGAAGCTGCATCCGCATGGTCAAATTCTGCCGTTCCACAAACGACGTACTGACATGGTCGGGATCGGGATCGCCTTGGCGCACTTTGGATATA